>Ga0116227_10000562_pt1 | contig 73830 bp, 55 predicted proteins | sample S1TSphgellanicum_FD_89693 | JGI IMG/M metagenome (GOLD analysis project Ga0116227, IMG submission 89693) | Host-associated microbial communities from peat moss isolated from Minnesota, USA - S1T2_Fb - Sphagnum magellanicum MG | ecosystem: Host-associated > Plants > Peat moss > Unclassified... | reverse complement strand
GGCAAAGCATATGGGTTAAACACCCAGGTGCTATTGGCTAACTTGCAACATTTCTGCAACAACAACATCATCATCTTAAATTATTATTATTTCATTCCTGGTTTATTTCCTTCCCATTCTTGGCGGGCAGAAAGCTGCAGTGTCAGACTCAGCAGAGGGATGGTGTGTAGCCGGCAACCTCAGACCTTCCAGGGTGTCGATTCGCATGGATGACCGGACGGATGGACAGAGGGATGACGGGACGGATGATGGGACGCACGGATTCAGGGGAGGCTTCATTTCTCATCCCGACGTCATTTACTATATGTAATGATTCTTTAGCATCTAAACAGTTTTAAAACTAGTTGTAAACATGGTGTGACTAAAACAGTTTAAAAACTAGTTAAAAGATGGCGACTAAACCGTTTTAAGAAAACAAAGTCCAACTGTGGCAGGGGGGAAAAAAGAAAAAATCTCAAAATTTTGGAAAATTTTCCCGAAAAGTGGGAATATTCCAACAGAATATTCCCTTCTTATTTGTATTTTTTCGCATTTTGACAAAATTTGACTACAGGTATCATTAGGTACATACCTGAATATACGTCTTCAGGTATGTATGTACACACAGGTGTGTAATGCAATGCATTAGAATGTCAGCCTTTTCTTTATTGTGAAAATTTGTCAAAAGGTGAAAGTAAAAATCAAAAAAATTGAAAACGAAGTCTGATTTTGAAGGGTTTTCATTAGGGGCTTTTGTTTTCAAATTTCTGAAGTAGGTCCACTAATTAGGGATTCCCAAATAGTTTAATCCCAAATAGTTTAATCCCAAATAGTTTTAAGGATTGTAGCATATATTTCAAAAGTCCTGCTACAACTGACAACCTAGGTCTAGTTGTGATGATTTAAAAAAAAAAAAATCATAAAAAGACAATCAAAACCTCAAAACCATCCAATTTTTTTTTATTTTATCATTTTATTCTATTCTATTTCTGTTCTGAAAAAATAAATCACCAAGATGCGAAATTTTTGCCACCAGAAAAACAACACTGGTTTCAATCATCAAAAGTGAGCAAAAATAAAAAGTAAAATCGCCACATTTCCATACCTGGTTTCCAATGTGTAACCATAGCCCATGAATATTAATTAAAATATTTGTACTTCATATCTGGTTTATAACTAGATTTTGCTAAATCTTCCTAGGGATGATAATCATCTTTCTAACTTCCTCCTATGGATGATCATTGATCACCACTCAGGCTTTGTAAAGCCCTTCCTGAATTTCTGAGTCAGCAGGGCACTCACTGGTCGATCCCCTCTAGAATTCTGGCACTATGTTGGGAAATCAGAGCTGGTTCCTGGGGTTGGAGGTACTTTGAACTTCTTTCTTCGACTGCTTGAACTCATGGCAGAGTACAGAGTCTAGCAAATGTCAATGTTCTATGGCTAACAAGGGGTGTGTCACACCGTGGTCTTGCCATTTACATTAAAATGTATCTTAAGGCAAAATATTACTTATGCAAAATCAAATATTTCACCATGCAAAACTATAATCTTCAAAAAATCCTCTAAAATCCTTCAAGATATATAATAACTTTATAACTAATCTGAAGTTTCAACACAAGCCAAAATATCATCTTTCAAAAATCATCATATACAAATAGACCTATTATTACCTAGGAGCCAAATCCCTTAAGCTATTATACTCTATAATGAATCTAAACACAATATCCTTGCCTTGGCAGGCAAGGCCAAGAAAGTAGCACAGTAGCTTAACTTTAGAATCAAATGTTAACCTGCCCCAACCTCAAACACAAGATAGTGGTATAGGCTACTTGCTCTAGGCCATGTTTGTGACTCCAACTTTGACTACATGCAATGGGTACCAAACAAAATTGAATCTGAGAACACAGGAGTGGCAGCTGTGCATCCTTTCTACGATTGATTTTCCTTGTATCTGTCCCATTATAATCATCAGTGGCAATGTCTTGCTGGGCTATCCTGAAGACCATCTATTCCCACCTGGTTGGTTATAATTATTTCTAGTCATAAGGTTTCACCTTTGTCTGATGTGCTCACAACACTTTTTGTTGAATTCCACACTATTCCAGTATATTAATTTTGGCAACAACCTTAAGGCACAAGTTGTCCATCCTGACAAAGGACCATATATACCTGCCTCCACAAAACTTCAAGGATTGAAATGCAATGTCCGTGTGATCTGCCTATCCGCCAAAGTGGAATCCCAGTATTGTCAGACCATTTTTTTGGTCCAATCTCATGACAAAATCCAGACACACTTGAAATTCTATAACTCTATAGCAGTGTCTCAACCACAAAGTGTGTTAAAATCAATGTGAACTGTACAATATGCAATACAAATGTTCCTCTTTTTATCTGTACAAAAAAGCCATTTGACTGTTGTATAACTTGTTTCTTGATTGGTCACAGGCAATCAAATAGTGATTTGAAAGCCATTGTGTTTCTAAGCTTTTGGCCACCATCAAATTGACAATGTGTAGAGTAAAATGTGCCAGTGTACTGACAATCAATCCATTTCCTTCTGTTGGCTCTTTGAAGGATCATGGGTTAAGACTCAAGACCTTAAGCAGTGCTTTAGAGAGTTAGTAGCATGTGCTAATGGGGAATGGACATAGAGATGGACAAGGCTTTGGAATTATGAAATCCAAAAATAAGTCTTCTTGCTGCATTTCTGCCCCCACAATAAAATCTGCTGGATCATCAAAATCAGATCTGAAAAATGGGCTTGTGTCAAAGGATGCAAAATCATCATGCATCCAAGTCTCTGATGCATCTGCTGGCTGGTGGTCACTAGCCAAAATCCCATCAAGGCTTTCCAGCAATGGAGTTACAGAGAACACCTCTTCTTTAGTGGTTGTGCCAACATCATTGTCATCTGTCTCATCATCATAGAACCGCTTGGTCATTACTAGCCCCCCTGATAGCCCTGCCACTGCTGTACTCACATCTGACTCTGAATATAATTTCTCCCTCACAAAATTGATACAGCTGTATTTGTGTGAAGTACTCAATTCAGCTGTAGGTCCTGCAGTCAACTCAACCTTTGGTAACTCATGGAATGGGAGTTCCAAGCTTTTGCTGATGGCCATAGGGAAAAGTGGTGATGAGTCCTGGGGGATGTAATTTGCAAAAGAAGCAGATGGAATATTTGAAGCACTTTGATAAGGAGCAACAGATTCCTCATTTGCCAGGGAACAGGGAGAAACATAACCACTGCTGATAGATATGTTGGGGCATGGCATGGAAATGTTTTCCTGCTCAGGACATGCAGTTGTGTTATTGCCCATGCGATAAGTTCTCTCAAGCTCCCCCAATCTCTGCAATCTGCAAACAGGCAAGGATTAAAGTGGGTTTGGGTGTTTAGTGTTAAGGCAACACAAGGCTACACAATAATTGTGTCACATCTTCATCTGGCACCCTTTAGTTGGAGTGAACATAATAAGCAGGTGGATTCAAATTATAAGGTTTGCCATGGTTGCAGAAAACTGGTGCTCCAACTACTGATTTTACTTGAACTTCCAGTATAAGGCTTATTCATGTGCAATATGTAGAGATAGTGCACTACAAAAAGGAAAAGTTTTGAGGTGCCTAGGACTTCTGGTGCAGGTTTAGGGTTTACATTAGTGTTCAAACTTCAGGGATAGTTTTCCATGATTATCCTTACTCAGTGTAGCGGCTCAACTCAAAGTTTGTGACAGCAGCAGGGCCCCTATACTGTATTGCTGCAACATCATATGCCGCAGCTGCCTCTTCCTGTGTACCTGCCATGAAGAACAACACAATATTTTAACTGCAAGGGAGGTCCAGGCAAACAATGTATCAAATGTGTGGGATATTTCTGCATTATCTGGTTTATAGAGGAATAGCCATACTTACTGTATGTGCCTAAGTAAAGATACTTGTTCCCAAAAACTCGACCAATCCTGGCTTCCCAGCGTCCATTGTGATGATGTCTGCAAAAGAAAGCAAGGACAGGAAGACAATCCTTATTGCAGGGCAAATTTGGAACTTGAAACTTGGAACTGTCTCTTGTTTAGCATTCACCTCAGGATGCTATGTTTTAGAGAGAGCATAGCTAAATTACAGTAATTAGATAAGTGTTGAAAATCAATTCCAAACATTCCTTGCAAGTCAAACAAATGAATGCTGGTAATACTTGACCTTGCAACACCACGATACTTTGAGACTCCTCTTGAGAAGCCACTACTTCTCCTGCACTTATAGATTATGAGACAGACAAAGGAGATGTGAAACATTAACACAAGTTGGACAATGTGGCAGACTTCAACAAAAAAGTGGAGAATAAGATCAAACTGCAAGAGATGCACAGCACCCATGGCAAGAACATGATAGAAATATGCAATAAAATAACAAGCAGCCTGTAGAACAACACCCAGCTGAATATTGGCCAAAAATAGTCTGGTAAGAGTAGAAGCACATGTAGAAAGAGGTCACCTCCTGAGGGTGGCCAAGTATTCTTCCCTTGAAATGTTTCTCATCTCACTGATTTCCTTCTCATACCCACTTATCTGCCAACAAATATAATACAAGGGTTTCCATTAATTCATCATCAACATTTGATTCAAGCTACATAATTGCCAATGTAAACAAATTATCAAATGCTCTTAGATAAAAATATATCATAAATCAAATGAGTGCTATGATGTAGAAGCTAGTTGAACAACTAGAAAGACCATCAACAGTTAAATAACATATAATGCTTGGTACAGTAATTGATGACTGGAATTATTCTCCAGAAACAGGCTTACAAACTGAGACAATGTAATATTATAAAAATATATCCTGAATGACATCCAGAGATGAGGAATTCCTTTTCTATGCACAGAAAAGAACCGAAACCCTTTGGTTCATTACAAGAGAGGGCATGAATTTCCATGTGATGGATACAAGAAGATTAATTTTAGTACCTTGAAGTTGACTTGAGTTTCAGGGCCCCAGTATTTCAATGCAGCCAAATCATAAGCCCGTGCAGCAGCTTCTTCATCATCATAAGCTCCTGCAATTCAATTATAGACAATGCCTATTAGTCTACCAATAGGTAAGAGGATATCCAACATCTGTTTTCTAAGATTCCATGACTAAATTCCTTTCAATGTGTTGAAATTTAGGGTTGTCTTTCTTATGAGCCTAGAGATGAAAGAGTGCAACAAGCAGTTCTTGCTAGAACAAGATATCTCACACAGAATAGATCTTTGAAGTACTGCTGATCCACGAATCACTACCATGGTTTAAATAATGTAATTCATTGCAAATGTCTCTGTGGTACCCACTCATTGAACCATTGAATGCTTGCACTCATTTAGTGTGATACTTTAGTCTGATTTTGCTTCAAATAAAAGTAGTCAACAACAGAGTCTCACCTAGATATACTGCAGATGGGGGGAAGCCGAAAAGAGTCAAGCAGTACCACAATGTAACAAAAATCCTCACATGAAGCAAACAGGCCCTCAAAGAATCAGCTTCTGAACATGTACAAGAATCCTAACCTTTAGAGGAATCCCACGAACTAACCCTAAAAAATACATGTCTACCCTGCAATTTCAGCCTACACAATCAAAACCTTGAACAGAGCAGCTCCATGATTCATAATTCAAAAGGGATATTTCCTTGAGCTAGCTGGAGGGAAAATGAAGGGTTTATAAGAGGCGAAAGAAACCTTGTTTTCCTTTTTTGTTTTGCTTGTCATTCCAACAGCTTTTGTCCCACAAGTGGGCTTCAAATCTTCCCGTCCATCTGTGCCTGCAGAAACCTCACAGAACCCTCAGTGGGAACTTATGCAGATGAGTGTAGGATCGATTCCACGAGGCGTGATCAACCCATCCCACAAACTTACAAGCTGCTTTACAGGAACACAGCTAGAACGGCATTTGTTCTATCTTTGTTCCTTATGAAGACTAGAACTTACAATACCAAAAATTGATGGGTAGAACGTGCTTCCTTAGAAAGAACAAGGTGCAATACACTACTAGGGCTTCGCACTAGACCTATAGAAGAAATCTAGATGAATGGCATACCGTGTTACTCCTCTGTAAATTGAGCTCCTCCCAGTGCTTGCGACCTGGGCTTTGTCCTCCGTGTTTTTAGTGGCAAGTTTCCGTGTGCGAGCGGGTTTTGGCGTCGACCCACCAGCTCCATTTGGTTCTCTTTTAGCAATAACACTTGCATTCATTTTGCTAACTTTCACCATCTTTCGCCGAACGTTTAGAAGAATCAATTCAAGACCGAAAATGGCTGCTTGTGAGATTCAACCAAGCTCTTTTCTCAGAGAGAGTGAGTGACTAAAATGCACCTACACTTTTTATGCCATGACGATTGGATACTGAAAAGTCCAAAGCCCTGTTAGCAGTAATCCAAAAAAAAAAGAAAAGCAAAAACATCACAGAACTAGCGGCATTGGAAGTTGGGAGATTAAGAGTTTACTACCTAAAGCGAGCTCAGTCTTCCAAGAAATTTGGAGAGCGGAACTGAAGAACAGTTGGATGCCAAGGGATATATTACGAACACACTAGCAGCAAAGCTCTGATAGCCGGTACTAAGTAAGAACCGAAAGAGGTACACAGCCAGCAGCTCCCAGCTCGGAACATTTTTGAGAAAAACTACTGCTACTACTACTGAAGAAGAAAAAGAAGAAGAAGAAGACAACAACGAAGGAGACGAAGAAGAGGAGCAGCTGAATAGCCGAGCTGCTTCTTCTTCTATAGTACAACTGACGAAACACAAACAATAATCTAACCCTCGCTGGAAATTTTGATCTGTGATGAAATTGAAAACTTTGATGACAAACTCCTCCATGCAGCACAACAGTCCGATTTGCTGAAAAAAAACCTACATGCAACCATGCAATTGACGATTCCAGGGAGGGAACAAAAAACAGCGACACTATCTTCCAGTTGTTCATTGTGGATCGCTTTTCCGCACACAACACGCAGTAAAAAAAAAAAGATCTGGCGCATGTGCGAAGCCGATGCAAATTGCGGCCCATATTCATTCTCAAAACACAGACAACAAAAGAAAAGTGCTCGTTCAAAGAAAAGAACGGGCAGTCCGCTTTATTTTAAGTTCCACCTGCAGAGCGAATATTATGTGCATGATGATTGTTAGCTAGCACTGCAAACAAATACTTACAGGCCCCCCAAACATATCTTTAGATACTTTTTGGGTGTGCCCATGGCTGGAAGTAAAACCAGTTGATCTTTTGCATTCTTAGGGGCCACAGTGAACCAACATCCACCAGCACAACATCCACTGGATGCCCATTACTACTCAGTTGTGGGTGAATCTCAACTGAGTTAATATTTGGTTTCACCTTGGTAACCAATTCTGTAGGAAATAGGTCTCATATATAGGTAGATAAGTAGGAAAAGAGGTAACTACTAGATAAGTAGATGGTTTATACATCTAAACACGGAAGGGCTGTTTTTACTACCTACCTACTAACAACCTGCTTGTGGGTTGTTAGTAAATAGGTAGTTTAAAAAAGCAACTGAGCTAACCACCATGGTTAATTAGGGAACTGAAACCCAACAGACAACCGTTTCCTGACCACTTATCATCCATCCTTCACAGTGCGCTGGCGGGTGCTGGTTCACTGTGGCCCATTGGTAGTTAGGGAATGTGTAATCTGGCTGGTTCTAAACCCTGCTTATTGTGGGATGTGTAATCTGGCTGGTTCTGAACCCTGCCTATTGGGGGGCCATCATTGGGCAATACACTTGTCAGGCCCATGACAATGCTTGTAAAGGGCACATAAATATGGCGTCCATCTTGCTCTTATAACAGTATCTCCACTAGCTTTTGTTTTTTTGTTTTTTTTTTCCTCCTGGCTATATATAACCTAAAAGAGAAATTAAAAACTAAAAGTGATACAATCAAGTGTTTTTTTAGCTTTTCAATAGGCAGAATTTGATCAAAATTTAAGAAAATTTGCTAAAATTCTATACATGGCTAAATCTTCCTATGGATTGTTGCCACTTTGGCTACATCACAAAATTGGAAAAAAAGACATTCAACTCCACCCACAGCAGTACAATGGCATGTAACCTATATGGACTTATTATGCTTGTAAGCTCCCATAAGGTATGTGTATTTGTAGGGTAAAGCCATCTGATCAAGGGATTTGCAAAATAAGGGGCCTAGGACTAGGCTAGAGCTGAGTTCTGCCTAACAAGTTATCTATAATATATCCATCTAACAAAACATCAATCAGAAAACCAGATGTTATAAACCTTCAAAGAGTAACATATGCCCACTGTGTAGACTTGACATCATCAGCATCTGCATATGTGCAGGCAAATGTATTATCAAACCTTCTCTCAATCCTGGAACTTCTTTGGAAATGAAGGATTTTGCTTTTCCAGTTTTAAAAAAAATTCTAACTATCATTCCCAAGGTTCTCAGATGGAATCAACCCATGTTGCGCAACTGATTTGTTCTTAAAGCAGTTCTGTAAGCCTAATCAATTGTTGCAAAACCTAATGTTGAGCCTTAGTGGACTAAGAAAAACTAAGTTGCATAAAGAAAGAACTAAAGATGTGTAGAACTGGTGGTGGTGGTGCACTTATTTGGTCACTGTGGCCTCAAGTAGAAATAGTCATCGAGTCTTGTGACCTTTCATCCTTCAAAAAGGGATGGGAGTGTGGTGTGGTTGTTATTTGTGGTGGGTTGGGAGCACAATATGAATCATCAATAGTGAGCAGTGGGATTTTGTTCATCAAAAGCCAAGTTGATTGTTGATCCTCGATACAAGGGTGTCAATAAAACCCAAAAATATAGTCTTCAAAAAAATCCTCTAAAAGAAACCAAGATCCTTCCAGATATCATCACTTCAAGATAACTAATCTCCAGTTTCAACACAAACCAAAATATCATCTTTCAAATATCCCTTAAGTTATTACACTCTATAATGAATCTAAACACAATATCCTTGCCTTGGTAGGCAAGGCCAATAAAATGAAATGGCACACAGGGCCTTCACCATCAGAAGCTTGTAAAGGAATTAGTTGCCTTTGGGAACTTGGACCTGTGCCAGTGATCTTTTGCAGAATCTGAATTATTAAATACACAGTGGCTCTGGGCAGTTTTAGGTCTTTTTCATGACATCTGTTCATTCAGATTTTGTGGATTTGGAGTTTTGATATTAATATTATGCCATTATCACGTCTGCAGTGTTTACAATTACTGGTATTAATGCTTCACTGAATGCTGATTGTTATGTTCTGAATCTCTCAGTTATTGTTGGACTGCGCAAACTCGGATGACGGAGTTCAAGAAGTATGGTCTGATCATCGCTTCTTTTTATGAATTTGAAAGTAACTGGACTGGCTCAATTCAGCCAGGCGCAAGGTGTAATATGACTATTTTGCAAATTGTGATTGAAAATTGAAGTTAGATTTCAAAATTTTGATTCTTAAAATTTTACATGGTCATGAGACTGGCTATCATGGTTATTATAAGAGCAAGCTTTTGACCATTCAAACAAGGGATGTGTCACATTGTGGCCTTGCCATTTACATTAAAAAGTATCTTAAGGCAAAAGAAGAATTATGAAAACTCAAATATTTGACCATGCAAAAATATAATCTTAAAAAAACCCTCTAAAACAAACCAAAATCCTTCAAGATATCATAACTCTATAACTAATCTCAAGTTTCAACACAAGCCAAAATATCATCTTTCAAAAATCCTCATTTAAAAATAGACCTATTACCTTGGGGTCAAAATCCCTTAAGCTACTATATTCTATAATGAATCTAAACACAATATCCTTGCCTTGGTAGGCAAACTGTTTAGTACTTTGGCTATCTTGCCTAATTTTGAGCAAACATTCGGTGACTTCAACACATAATTTTTTTGGGGTGTTTTCTCTAAAGTTTCATCAAAATGTGAATAATAATAATAAGGGAATATTATGTCACAATATAAACCTTTTCCCTGGAAATTTTTTCCAAATTTTGAAGAAAAAAGTTCATCACATTTGGATTTTTCTTTTAGTTTGGTAACAAAATTTTAACTTGTTTTTTTATTGTTTAAACAAGTTCTAAAGACCTATCATCATTTAATGTTAAATCCCTCTTTGGATGCTAACCAATGATGCAACATTTGAAATTTGAAAAAAAAACATTGTTTAAACATTTGTAAATTGTGAGCATTGGTGATAAATATATCAAAGAAGTCAAGAAAATGAACCAATGTGCAACCCACATTTGTAGATCATTCTTTTCAAATTTTATGATTCATTGATTGAACATTTAAACCATTACAATCTCACAAGTTCTTTTTATAAAGTTAAAATTTTAAAAACAAGTGTAAAGTTTCAAGAACAACACATTCAATACATTGCTAGGGGAGTTGAACCCCAATTTCAAAGAAAATTTGCCTATGTGCAGCAGTAGTGTGCCTGCACCCATAACACACCTGAAGTTCCAACTTAGGCCAAACAAAAAATAATTACTTCAGAAAATAAGTCATTTGCCTTAAAACATAAAACTAATATCATGTTTTCTGGTGTTTTGTCACCTAGTCATGGCTTATTAAAAAGAAAATTCTAAATGTTGTAAAACTATTGTGTTTAAAAACAAGTGCATAGATTCAAGTTCCAAGTCAAACAATTTTTCAACTTATTTTTCATGAATGTCCATATCAAAAAATAATGTTCATTTTTCATATACCCAAAAACTTAAACACATGTAATTTCAACAAGCTTTATGAACTCTAAAAGCTTGTGCTTGATGAGGATGGAAGAAGCATTAATCTAGACCCATAATTGAGTGATAAGATTCACAAAACAATTTTCTTTCGTGATTGCTTCATTATTAGAATTACATGACTATAAATATGATTATAATTAGATTACACAATTAGTAGTCATGTTGTAGTTGAATTTGTTTGATCAACGATAAAATAAAATAAAATATGAACCTACGGTAAGGTTTAGTATAAATTGATCTATGTTTAACCTAGGTTTGGCTTTGGTTTAACTTTTAAATTTAATTGATTGAATTTAAAATTTTAAAATTAAATTCAATTTAACTTTTGAAATTAACCTTTGCTAAATTTAGTTTATAAGTTTAGTTTGAATAGTTTTATATAGTCCAACTAACCTTGTTTAGTTTAAATGTACTCATTTAACTTAATTTTAACAAATAACCTAGTTCTACCCTAATTTTGTTTAAGTAACCTAGTTCAAACAAATTTAATTGCAATAGACTAAATTAGCTTAGGTTACCCTAAATATTTTAAATTTAACCAAATTTTGCTTACATTAACTTAAGGATCCAAGTTTTGCCAAGTTTGCATAAATAATTTAAATTTACCATTTTTAAAATAAATATTTTAATTTGATGAAGTTTGCCTTAGTTTAACCCAAGTAACCTAGTTTAACCAATTATAACCAACTTTAGCATAACTTAAATGAAATAGTTTAATTATGCCAAGTTTAAACAAATGAAACCTAACTTAGCTTAAGTAATTTAGTTAACCAGTTGGAACCAAATATAGACTATTTTGAACATGCCATGTGCATGCCAAGTTTAGCCAATTTTAATTTAAATAATTTCTTTAGCCAAATTTAGTTAAATATAGCCTAATATAACCCATTTAAACCAAGTTTAATGTCAATAACTTCTTTTAGCCAAATTTAGTGTAATATTGTTTAACATAGTTAATTTTAGTGAAATATAACATAACAAACTTCCTTTAGCCAAGTTTAGTTTAATATAGCTTAATTTACCCACGTTTAATGTATTATATATAATTTAATATAGCCAATTTATGCCAAATATAGTTTAATATAACACAATGTAGGCAAGTTTAATCTAAACAACCTATTTTAGTTGAGTTTAATTTAGTTTAGTCAAGTTTAGCCTAGTATAATTTAGTTTAGCCAAGTATAGCCAAATATATTATAATATAACCTAGTTTAATTTAAATAACCTATTTTAACCAAGTATAATATAATTTAATTTAGTTTAACCAAATATACATTAGTGTAATCTAATATAGTTTAATATAGCCTAATATAAGATTCAAGTTTAATTTAAATAACATACTTAAACCAAATTTTAACCTATTGTAACATAGTATAGCCAAGTTTAATGGACTTACCTATTTTAACCAAGTATAGCATACATAGCCAAATTTATCTAAATAACTTATTTTAAACCAAGTTTAATTTAATATAACTTATTATACCTTAATTTAATCAAGTAAGGCCTAATAGAGCCAAGTTTAACTTAAATAAGATACTTCAACCAAATATAACCAAATATAGTTTTAAATAATCAAATTTAACTTAGTATAGCCAAGTTTAACTAGAATAACCTAGTTAGGCAAGTTTAACTTATTATAGTTTAGTTTAGCCAAGTTTAATGTAAATAACTTAGTTAAGCAAATTTAGCTAAGTATAACCTAATATGGATCGTAAGTTTATTTTGTTATAACCAAGTTTAACTTAAATAACCTAGTTAAGCCTTATATACTATAGTTTAACCAAGTTTAGTCTATTATAGCTTAATTTAACCTAGGTTAAATTTGAATAACTTATTTTAACTTAAATAACCCCAAGTTAAACTAAGTTACCTAGGTTCACCTTAGGAACTTTAAAATAGCCTATGGAGGCTTACATTATATGGTTGGGTGGCTTAGGTTAGCTTAGGGTGCCGTAGGATAATTTTGGCTAAAAAACACTTATATTTCATATCTTTGTGATAACTATGTTTGATACAAAAAAAAATGTGGTGGTACAATGGTAAAGGACTTGGCCCCGCAAAGTGGAGGTGAAAGTTCAAGTCATTTTATCTTTATCTTATATATTACTTAGGTTCCTAGGAATATAAGTGAGTAGCTTTTTTAGGAGATAGGTGGTTAGCTTAACCTAGGTTAGGTCACTTAGCCTAATCCCCCTAAGTTTTTGCATGTATGCTAGGGTTGCTTAACCTATGGTGCCTAGCTTAGGTTTCAAGTGTTTTTATTTGACTAAAAGTTGATTATCACATGACATCATATAATTGGTAGAAAAAAATAATTTCATTGTTCTAAATTGCCACATGTTAATTAAAAAATGGTTAATAAAATCTTGAATTCATTATAGGCTATCATATGGTAGCAAGACATTAATCAAAATAATTATAATTATTTCAAAATTAAAATTTGAATATTGAAAATGTTCTACAATTACGAAAATCATGATCATAAATGACATTTACAATTACATTATTTTTGTGACTAATGATAAATACCACAAGGCCATATGGACTAGCAATCATGTATTCATGGTTGGTCACATATATGATTTAAGATTAGAGTGCTAATCACTTATGTAATTATATTTACCATGTATTGACGTAATGTAAAAAGTGAAAATTTCAATGGTTAATGCCTTTGAGTGACACACATATGTGATTCTTCCTCCTCCAAAGGTGGACAAATTTGGGGTTGATATTCCAAAACAATAGAAGTTGAAAAATGACAAATTCAATGTTCCAAAATAACAGTTGTAGTCTTGTACATGTGAGCACATCTAGGACCGTAGGATCACCACATCTGAGAAAAGTGCGCAGCTGCAATGTGGAGGCTGTGGAAAAATGGACAAGTGTGGGTGGGTGCATCTAGAAGAATCGAGTTTTTTCACCTCCCTGGGGCTAAAGATAATAGTGAGATTATCACCAAGATTTTAACCATAAAAACACATGAGAAAAAAACAGCTCATAAATATCTTGATACCATGTGGAAACTTGTATCTATCTTCATGCAAGCAAGGGGAGGTTGGTTCCACTGTCAGTCAAAATAAATTCACTGAAAAGAAAAATCACCTTAAATTTGGTCTACTCTCATCAAAGTTAAAACAAGAGAGTGCCAGGAGTCTTTTTTTCAATTTTGAGATTTCGAAAATTTGTCAAGTTTTCCCAAAATTTTAACAAACTTAGTTGAATTTACATTTCAGAAAAAAAAAATTCCAAAATTTTCCCAAGTTTTTTTGCAAAACTCATTGTGTAGTATTCCATCAACTCACAAAAAGATTTTCCACAATTCAAAACTGACTACAGTATTGAAGAAATGCATTTTTCAACCAAATTTTTGGAGCCTCTAGTGGCGGTAGCTCTTCAATTTAATATTTCTGGACCCAAAGGCAGGTCGTGCACTGTATAGAAATATGTGTAAACTAAGACTACACATGCAATGGAATGGTTTATCGGAAGACATGCCTTCATTCACCTAAATTTACTTGTCTTGCACATTGGGAAGGAACAGTCAACACACCTACTTCAAACTGTGCACTTTGGACGAGGCAAATCTACATGCACAACCAGGTGGTTTATCATGCGGCGAGCTTTCTCTTGTTGCAAGGGAGCTGCATGTACCTAATGTTTAGGTGTAACCTTACGGTGTACATGGACGCTGTGAATAGCCAATCTTCAAATCTACTTAGAAGAGTACATGCTGGACAAGGCAACTGCATATCAGAATATCTGGATTCTGGTCCTCCTTACAAGTTAGAAAAATCTCAACTTCCATGCAAAGCAACAGGTGTAATGCTCCAGGATCTATTTATAAACATATTGATAAATGTGCCCTATGTAATGGGATCTTGGCTCACAACTTGGTCTATTGTGGCAAAAATTGGGGAGTGCAACAAATCACATCTCTGCCCATACTCCTAGTGCATACAACAACACAATTCATATCGCTGACATTCTCAAGAAAACATGTTCCCTCATAAGCAAGAGGTTCCGCTTGCTTGTACTATCAACTGTCTTAGTAAAGCTATTGATGACTACTATTTGAGAGGTTTTCTCCTAAACTATCAATCCTAAGATATTTAATGTGGATCTAGTGGAATGAAACCCCTCTGGAACCTCTCCTTGAACATCATGGGAAAATTTGTAAATGGCATTTCACATCCCTGCCCAACATATATGTAATCTGCCAAAGCCCTTAACATTAAGACAGTCACTCAGATTTCCCCAACTGTTCTTCCCAGCTCTTCCAGTGTTTAAAATTCACCCTTCAACCTCTATTATAACCCAAAGTCCTCAGACTATCACATTCTGCAGCTTTATCACAAGGAATCAACAAGAACTTCTCCCTGGTATCCCTGCTTTTCCCATTCTCACAACACCTGAAAACTTGTTGTTTTCAAACCCTTCCCATAATTGGGAGAACACACAATCTCACCGATCTGGTCTGAAACCTCCCATTCTCAGATCTTGACAAACATTTCAACAACACACCCACAATCTCTTTGGAAGATCATAAATGCTTTGCCATTTATGTTTTCCCTTTCAGCCTCTTTCATCACTTCCTACACACAATCCACTTATATCGGTACATGTTCAGGTTATTCTGATCACATTATTCTGATCATCAAATGCACATGGAAGTAATATGGTGACCTAATCCAGACCAAAACAAGCTCTAATATTGCCACAAGAAATCCCTCTTGCTCACTACTCATAAATGCCGACAACAAACAATTCTACTATGAAAAGACGCAAATCATGTAGCAAACTTAGCTATTTGAACTTAGTTGTGCACCAATATTCCCCTTCATGTTCTTATCCTTTTAGTATTCTTGCTTCCTATAGTCCAAAGTCTTGTGCCATGGCTCATGAAAGTTACATTCAAGAATCCTACAACATAAACACAACAATAACATTTTTGTCAACAATGTTGTCCTTATTCATCACGTCAATAATGTTCATTACATACAAAACACAATGGCACATCTATTGAAAGCCAAAGCCAAAAGACACTATACCATTCCGTAATTCATGATGTAGACATTGCATCCATCCATCTAGCTAGACATGATGCCCAAAAATCCATAACCAAAAGTCAATGTGGTCTTATTGCATAGTTTTTTTTTCCCACATAATATTCCTATCACATTAGTTTTTACATGGTAAAAGCTTTGATCTTTGATAATCCAATGCGCATGCCTCAAAGGGGCAGATTTGAGAATTTTCCCCATTATTTTGTTCTTAAATGGTACAACTACATTTATTGCTTGGTATGTCAAGTCTTTATGGCCTAAAACTCCATCTTCTTTTTTTTTTTGGGTTCCTTGCATGTTGATTTGTATTTCATCACTAGAACTATTGGTCTATCTTTTGTGATTAAGATTAACAAAACAATTACAACTCTTTGTTGATGTTTTAATGAACCATTAGTGGCTAGGGGCCCTCCATTGGTTGGAGGAGGACGCCATATGGATGAAATTGTCAATTTATAGTATTATGTTGTTAAAATATTTTCCAATCATTATGAGATCAACTTAATTTTGTTTGAAATAATGATGTGTATCATCCAACTTGAAACTTGCTACCTCTAGAGTTTTGCCCAAAAAACACATAATTTGAAGCCAACTCTTATGAAAGATTATATGAAAGAACTTGAAATAGGTGAGAATCATCTTTAAATTATCTTAGACTTCTTACATTTCACATTTGGCACTAGGTCTATGTTTCATCATGCATGAATGTGATGCCTTTGTGTTAGTTCAACAATATACAACTAGGTAGCATGTAGAAGGTGGTCAATAAAAATATCTAATTATGAAAGTAATTAGCAATTTTGCATTCATTTCATTTGCTATAATCAAATTCCTAACCACTTCACAACATATAGTCCTTACCCTACACAAGCCAAATGAAACCTAATATAACCCAACTTTCAAATGGAAAACTCCTTTCCCATGGGTGATTGGAACAAGCTGTAGCCCTTCCCACCAACAATCCCATAGTTGACAAGTCACTTTGCATTGCCTATGTTCTAGAAGCCCCATCAACCCCTACTTCAAAACATTATTTCATTAGACTTAGCCAACCTTCCCGTGTATCCACAATTGAACCATTAATTTGCTAGTCAAGTCTGACCATAACTACTGGTTTACTAGCTTGTAGTGTTTATTATCCTTGAGATCAGGTACAAGGTTCTGATTGTGTGGTCTTCAGGTGAGTATGTCCTAAACACTTGGTGACAGGAAAAGATGTTATTTACATTGTTTCCATTGGGTAGACACCCCCTTGTCTTGGGATCACTTTGATGCTCACCAAACTTCTTTACTTCAGATGGTTGACAACATTCAACCATGATATCAAAAATTAAATCCACAATAACTTGTTGCATCACTTTCACACCCATTACACCCATTACCAGGTTGATGAGGCTAAGTGATGTAACCTTCCCCTTTCAAGAGTGTTCTTCCCTCCCACGTTTGCTCATGTGATTTTTGTTGACAACAAGCACCTCACTTTCACCAAATCATTTAAATACACTTTCAAACCTACAAAGTCAATAACAAAGTCAAAGCACCAACAAAGAAATCCATCATCAACAAATAGAAAATCTTACTAAATGAAAATGTAGTTCCAAACAATTATAATATCATTTTACTAGAAAGGCTAGAATTGCCCTACCATCCATCCACACAAATATTGATATGATCAAATGCAATGATCGCAGATGAACACAACAAGGGCAAAACATTTTTTCCTCCCTCTTTCTTGCTCCAATCCCTTTCTCGCATGCACTTTCTTTTTGTCTCTGATCAAGGCAAAAATCGCAAATGAGCACAACCAGAACAAAGCGAAAGAAAATAATACCCAAACCCAATAACTCAACAATAAATTTCAAAACAAAAAAGTTGTCACCAACACCATGTCACGCTTTAAAAATACCTTTAAATTTTCTCACTTAATCCACTTACTATGTTCTAAACATTTCCACCAAATAAACCCAAATGTGAAATCGATTCCAATAAGATAAAACTTACAAAAGTTGGATCCAATCCAACCATCTATGTCCCTATGGAACATGGCCCAATAAAAGAACATATGGTGAACTTTTGAAAATACAAATGGTGAACTGACCAAAATTTGGTTGGCAACTACAAAGCAATTCACCTCTTATTCCATTGGACCACACACAACAATTGAATTGTCATGTTCTATTTAACACCAAGTGAATCCTTATTGCTTCTTCTCATAATTACATTCTTGTGCAAAAAAAAACACACATTTTGGCCCAATAATAACATTTGTATTCCATGATCTTCAAAAGTTCAAAAACATTTTTCATATTCAAAAAACAAAAAAAGCCAATGTCAAAGGGTCATGGATTCTTCCATACACAATGTCCATATGATATGTACCAATGGTCAAGACCTAAAGAGGCTATGTGTAGCTTGTAAGTGTAAGCAATTGTGATTTCTCATAAACCTCATTTTTTAGCACGTTCGATGCTGCAAATATCACATTTGTAACATGTTGGGCACAAGTTTTGATAATTATCACAATGCCACAATATTATTAAGCTTCCAAGAAAGGCATATTCTAGGTCAAAATTTTCGTAAAATAGTTCCACAAGGGTTTAAAATCATGTTTCAAACTTGTTTTAGAAAACACTGATAGAGTGTATGATTTGCAATATTTTTGGAGGGTGTGTTAATCCTAAAAGAAAGCTATGGAAAAGACAAATCATAACATATTATGATCCTATTCTTTGATTTAGTTTAATTGTTTGAGAAGTTCTTGTTTCTTACATAAAAGGGATGACCCATTTTTAGAATATGCAAAGAATTGATTCATTCCGATTGCTAAATTCACTACTTTGGTTAAACAATCTTTACCATAAGAAGCAAAAAAATAACAACTAAATGATTGACTTACAATTGCTACAATGAGGGTAGTGAAAGGTTGTAACAATGACCTTTAGTTTGTTAAAATGAGAATCCTTAAACACTTCATAGCCCAAAAAATGTAATTCCATGTAACCTTGTTGATATTTGCCTTTCTCCATTACATCTTACCAATTGCCATTTGGTAGTAATGATAGGATGACCGCCTATACTTTCAATATTTATTCTTTGAATGTGAGCTTTTATTTTCTCCGTGTTACAACTTTGTTACCTCCATGTTTGGCTGCACTCATTCATGAAACTCACAATAAACAACACTATACAACCAATTGAGGTGGAAATATGAACAATAGTTGTCAAATTTATTAGTTGCTATCATCCCATCCATGGCTTACTTAGAAGAACCAAGAACTTTACCTTGACTAGAAATCGTAGCTCCCAACAAGAATGTAATCTCTCATGTGCATAGTTTCACAAACAATATTTTGATCTTGAAATCAAACTACATTAAGATGTTAGAAAAACTACATGTGCAATTGAATCAAGAATGCAATCATCACTACTTGGATACAACTCAAGATGTAAATCAAAGCAATCCCCTCCTGAAAAAATGTTTCAAAAATGTGCCATTGATTAATAATTCATCAATACTTGAGAAAAATAGCAAAGAAGGATAAAAAGAGACTAAAATCAACTACCTAACATTTTTGCAACTTGTTTTTGAGCTCATGATGATGAACCATACATCAATATTGCCTCTCCAATACAACATGGAAATTTGAGCAAATTGAACACCAAGCTGACACCAATTTTCCCAATAATACATCAACTTCCACATGTATCTCTTCATAGGTACAATTGAAAAGAGTAAAAAAAACAGAACCACAGGTGAGCAAAGAATTCTTGTTACAACAAAAACCAAAGCAAGAGATGTGACAAACACTAACCAACACAAAACACGAAGTATACCTTCAAATTGAGCAACAACAACACACAAGGTGCAAAAAACAATTCATTGATCAATTCATGAGAACATAAAACACCCACAATCTTTGCTACACAATGACCTTAAGTTCTCAAGATCTCATCTAAGATCTCAAATGCGGATGGTGCAACATGGCCTCACTAGCATCTAGTGCTTTTGAACAACACTCATATCCTGCTCCTCAAATTAATCCTATGACTTTGTGGTTTTACTTGGGTGCAAGTATTGGATCAGCTGGTTGGTAATTCTAGAACCTTCACATTCATACCCAGGATCCTACAAACATTTTCGTTGTTTATTGATGTTAGCTTAGTCTATGAAAATAGAATTAATCCCAATATTTGTACTAGACTCTTATGTACAAATTGAAAAAAACCCAAAAGCTATATTAGATTGGTATGTCAAAAAGGACATAGCCAACCAGTGCTGGTAGTCACCCCCTTCATCCCTTCCTAGATGGGACTCTAAGAATAACATCCTCTGACTTGAACATCTTTGCCTTGTTAAAAGTTTGACAAGAATCAAAGGAATATGCTATTGATGCGCACAATTCTCTGAATACACAATTGCAGCCCTTGCATACAGAGTCATCACTCTCACTCTTTGAGAACTTGATTCACTGTAGATTTAAACAACAATCCTTGAACTAATAATGTTGTTTTCTGTTCTTGATTCACAATGCACACCCTGGCTGCTGGTAAAGTGGCACTGCAGAATAATTTCAATTTCTGAAATTGAAAATGTCAACTCTCAATTGACTTTCATAAACAATGATGTGTCACAAGCAAATGGTTACTGGTTACACTTCAATAGATGCAAGTGTCTTCCATTCTAACAGTAGCAGTGGGATTTGACTTATGTCCTTTCCTTTTTCCATCTCCAGTTCTTCCTCACTGCAGTACCTTTTTACTGCATAGGGTTTCAGCACATTGTGTATCACAAGATTAACTGAAACCTCTCCCCTGTTCACAAAGTTACAAGTTGCAACTCAGACATCAACACTTGTGACAACTGAGCTGAGAGCCAAGTTTGTAGCCAAGAAAGACTCTTCACCTTCCTCAGCATATACTGATGCTATCATGCAGAAAAATTTCTCCAATTCTCAACTTTTACCCCCCATAAAAGAAATCTAAAGAATAATAATTTTCAAAGGACAACCTTCCAGTTTACAGTGTTGTTGGAATCTCTACAATGATTTCCTGATGCAGTAATGCCTGGATGGAGAGGTTCCTGGAGGCAAGAACACGAGTGTCAAAACTCTCATAGAGCCACAACTACCATATTCAAATCTTTGGGCTAGCACCAAAGAATATGGACTAATCTACTTCGACAGTCCAATATTCCTACTTTCTTTCAAGCTTTCCAATATGACCATGAGCACTCTCAGAAATGTTGCATCACCTGCCCAATTTGAGTAAAAATTGTTTGCCATTGGGCTTTTGATTTGAATACATGGGCAAGGAAAGAAAAGACAAACTTTAGTCCTTTCACTGGGTGCTGCACTGAATGTATAAGCAGTGTACTTCCTTGGGCCTTAGTTTTTTGCAACATATGGGACACTTTTTTTTGTACCTGAATTGCACCATGAATACAAGTCTGACAGAAAATGTGGCCACAAAATAGTGGATGTCTCTTCTTTTATTGTATCAATGCAAATTGCAGAAGTAAAGGCTCAGCGTGTTTCCCCTGGATTGCTCAGTCAGCATAGGTTCCATCAGCTTTCGCCTTTGTAATTATCACCAATCTCTCACCAACCGTCAACTCCTACAAATATTCCATACCCTTCACTCAAATGGAGGTGCAGTGCATAGATAACAGTTTACACAGTCCAATGATATTCCTCCTATCAAACAGTGGAAAAATAACACTGCCAGTCATATAAATACACACTTCAATACAGTAAAATCAGGACATCAATGCTCCACCTGGTGAACAGTGGTTTATTTGACAAACTTCACAAATTCTTCCAAGAAAATATATTAAAAAAAAATTGATGGAAGTAAAAACCATCTGTGAGGACATCATGTCAGATACTGGTTCACAGATTTCCAGAAGAGGTTTTTGTGGTCCTGTATTGTACCAGGAAAAATGGTTGTGCTTTTTTAAGGTCTGCATCAGATAATGTAGCAAATCCATGAACATAAACACAAGAAATCAAGTATACAATATTGTGGATAGTGGTCATTAACTACATATAATGATGTTAGCATACCTGGGGGTTTTCAGCAAGAAGTACTTACGCAATCTTCACCAGGAGTCATGAAATCAAACACTGATTTCAACATGCGAGGGTGGTGCTCATTACATGGTTGAGCTTCACTAAGTGTAATGAAGCTTCATATCTTGAATGGCCCCGGCCAAGAAACTGTTGACAAAGTATACAAAAGCGAAAATCCAGCATTAGCACCCCAACCACACAGCTCTCAAACCTCTGTCCTGACCATTCAGTCTTGAAACAGTTGATTTCAAAGGGCTGGAATGGAGGAGAAAGGTCTATAGCTCAATAGCATGCCATATGAGGGTCATATCTTAGTGCTCAGGGATGAAAGGTGATCATAACTACTGGCTCAGAAATGAAAAGCCTAACGACAATGCAGGATGAACTCAGAAACTGTCCCATGAAGGGCAATCGCATGGTGTGAGCGAACTTCATACTGATAAACATCACACAAGACGGAAACAAGGAACAGCATTGGACATAGACTTAGACCCCATTTGGAACTTAGATCTTGTCCCAGTCGCTGGATTCTCAGGTCTGGTGCACCTTAACCTGGGCTGCAATTGGTTTTGCCTGAATATAGATCATGGACATACAACAGGAGACTCAATCATTAGGTAGAGAGGATTGTTGATTCATTTGCAATTCTTAGTGATTAGTGATGGAATAGATTAGACCTAGATTTGAACTAGAAATTCAGAAAGAGATTTTGACAAACCATAGTAGGTACATTCCCCTAGTCAACCTGACCACAATCATATAGAAAGGGAATTGATTGAGACAGGAGAATACACGCAACTACTCACTACCTGGTCCAAGGCAGAGCTCTAAAGAATCTTCATGTAGCACAGATTGGTGTGATATTCACCATGGTGTGGTGTGCACATTTGACTTGGTCTGCAATCACTGAACAACCTTAGTCACTAAGAAGTTAAATTACAAAAACATGCCAATCTTTGGCACAACTTCTTCAGCACAACTAACATTGGAACTGTACTCAACAATCTGGGAAGAAAGCGAAGTACAAGGAAAGGAAAGGGACACAGTTTTATGTCAAAACTAAGTTAAGAAGTTGCCCCTCCATGAGACTTTGCTCAACTTATGACATTGAGCAATTGGACAAATTAGAAGAGAAACAAAACAAGTTGGACAATTCAACCTCACACCGTCAACAAAAGGTGATTCCAATGTACTAGATGTTTTTTACGAAGTGATCGAAGTATCCTGAACCTCCTAGAGGTCACTTGGCCAACAATTGATAAACACGCACAATGATGGTGCTGTTTATGATGAGAAGAGCTTGTATATCTTTGTTAATTTAGCAGACAACCCTGATGGCCTCACTGGAGATTGCCGAGGTCAGCTCTCAGGGTCTTCTGTTAACACATCCTCTGTACAACCAATCCCAAATCCACAACTTCTGCAAAGTCTCTTCTAAGATGACAAAGCAGCATAAGGAAGAGCAGGCCTAGATCAGGAGATACCTCACACCTAGGCCACGTAGAGTTCGTGGCAATGAACCACTAATGGGCCACGGCTAGAACCCTTTGGACGTAAACATAGTGGTGTATTCGGAAGCTCCATGTAGAAACATGAAGAGGACAAACACCTGAGCAAAGGAGCGAGGTGAAGGTACTACGACGTCGTCGTCGACAAGTATGGTGACCGACATTGTGCTTGCCATGGTGTTTTCACTTACACCGCTTTGTGCACCTTGGATTCACCGAATCCTGCATTGAGATCTTCTAGGACACGACGTCTTGGACGTGTGCAAAGTTTATACGCTTTGCTCGACCCTCCTCCCGCATTCATCCTCCTCTCTCCCTTCCTCCTCTGGCCTCTGTGTTCAACAACAGACCTTAAACCCCCATCCCTGGTCACTTCCCATTTCTCACATCTAGGCGTCCTTCCACGATACAATTTCGCTAGGAACACCAATTGAGCACCCCCGATCTGACCACCGACAGGCACCAAATTCCTCTCACACTACATACAAAGAAACCTCGTATAAAAGCGAAAAAACGGCTCCAAAATCCCACGTCAAATTTCGGCATAATTTCGCCACCCTGTTCGAATCTCGTTTTGGGTTACACGATTCACAATGTTTTTTTAAGGAATTTTAGTTTGTTGCCAAAGTAACGATCATCCACAGGAAGATGTAGAAAAAGTGGCGATCATCCTAAGAAGATTTAGCCAAATCTGGCTTTAAACCAGAAATGGAGTACAAATCTTTAATTATCCTTCTACCAAATATATACAATGATGATTAAAGATTTATATTTCATAATTGATTTATAGCCAGATTTGGCTAAATCTGCATCGGTTCTTCGCCAGTTTTTCTACATCTTCCTATGGATGATCGCCACTTTTGGCTCCAAAAGAAAATTCCAAAAATATACACGGCTAGAATGACATGCACAGATGCGAGCGCACATTTTATCGTATGTTGCAGAAAGAGAAAGCAGACGAGGTTCCTGAACGGTAAGGTTGGGTGGAAAGGCTCCAAAAGGAGAAGCGATGGCAGGAGGTATGGACGTGCACAAGAATCGGTACGTGGAGGAGTGGGCAGCGGCCCGGGAGAATCTAGAGAAAACTTTTCGATTCAACCGGCGCACTTTGACCTTGGCTACTATCTTCGGCATTGTGGTGCCGTATGTCACCTACAGAGGCATCGTTGCAGAGTTTGTAAGTTTTGTTCCCTCCCGTCCTCTGCCGCATTGAACTTTCTATTTTTTTACTTTGTCATGGATTTATCTTCAACTGTCTGTTGTGCAAGAGTTCAGAGTAAGCTGAAATCTGATTTTGAAACACGCGAATTTCAGAATTCACTCGTTTTGTTTTATCGGTTTCTTCTTCTTCGCAGCTTTACTTTTTTTTTCCTGATGTGCAACATTACAAGAGTTTTGTGGAGCTACCCTACCTTCTTGTAGGATTCGGCGGAAATTAATTAAAAATTCGGAAAAAAGAGGATTCTTAGAAATTTCAAGGGAATTTTGATGAATTGTATAGAAATTTGTAATACACGTTGATGAATATTTTCAAAATTTCAAATTACAGCAATGAAAATGTGAAAACTGGTCCTTGTTGCCTAATGTGAGCTATGCCTAGCATTTCATAGCAGAAAAAAAGAATTTTTGTCACTAAAAAGTAATGCAGACAAAATTTAGTCCAAATTTAGGATTATAGCTTTGCTCTTGAGAACCCCATGTGCTGAACCTTAAAAACTTTAACTTCAAATGCGGAAATGGCCTGATAGCCTAAAAGTACTTGATTTTGGCAATTGCCTGCCAAAACTGACCATCTCATATGGTAGTGAAAGCTTGTATGGTAGTAGCATATTCAGAGACATGTAATCTGGAACTGGATCCTAATTTCATATTCAGTTTTGTGGTTCCTGAATTGTCTAAGAAGGCAGTGTGAGGGAACCGCCTGTTCCAATGCGGACAACTTTGTGTGGTGGTTGAGTAATGCCATCTAGGGCCATAGCAATGGAGAAACCTAAAACTTAGAACACCAAAAAGGCAGTTGTCTTAACCTTCAGCATCAGATGAAAAGTAGGGGGAAGAGAAAAAAATCTGGTTTCCAAGGAAGGAGTTTGAAGCCAAATGGACTTTGGATCTGATCTCTAACCCTTTCTTCATCACATTGGCCTGGAAACTTTACCAGTAAGAGCTCTGAAGTAGAGGGTGGGATTTATGTGCTTGAAACGCAGCATAAGCAGGATCAGTTGGCTGGGCGTCCTCCACGCAAGTTTTTGGGAGCCTAAGGTGAGGATGGTCAACAAAGGCAGCTGAAAATCTTGAATAGTCTCCTGTGCACCAGCACTGTGTAGAAAAATCATGTTTTTCCCATTCAAAGCTTTGATTAAATTTTGCTGCAGTGCAAAATATTCGGAGGCTGTTGCAGCAGTAATGGCTGCTTACTGTAGGACTGCATCTATCTCCAGGAATCATGTATGGGTTTGTAATCCTGGTTAATGACTTGTTGATATGTCTTTTTAAGCCTAGATCTTGGGTTGATCAATACCAGATTCCTCCCTCACCTCTTTTTGTTTTCTTCTAAAGGTTTTGGATCCTTGTAACAAGAGCCAACATCATTGTGAAGTCACACCTGAACCACCTGTATGGAAAAGCCATGAATAAAGACTACTGTATTTTTTCACACCATGTATGTCAAATGATGTTGAATTAGACAGAACAAGGATCATGAAACATGTGTACTATGTAGTTTTCCTAGCATTTCATGTTGTTTTCCACCCGTTGCTGGAAGCTGAAGAAGTCAATGGGGACATTATGGTAGGTGGTCATTCCCATACCTGTTGAAGGTCCCTGAATATGCAGATGATTGTTGTTGTTCAAACTGCTCCTCAGTTTTGTTTTTGTCTTGCTTTCTCTTTTCTTTAGGGTTGGGTTTCCTCTTTTCATACTTGCTCAGTGGTTGCTGTTATGTTCTCAGATCTGTGATATCCATAACCTTATTGTTGCATAATATCTCAGTTCTTTTCAGGTTGATTTCAATCATCAGTATGGAGAAACTCGCTTATGCCAAACATGGTGTGGGTTCTCAGAGATATACATGTAATTGCTGTGGATTCTGCAGTGTCTTCTGAACAACCTTAACATGGCACTAGATATAGGCTAGGCTGATGACTGGCACAAAGCAGGAATACTTTCTGTCCGTGACAAAGATGGGGCAAGATTAGAAAGAGGAAACCTGTGGCCCCCTTGTTCAGCTTTTGGATCTTCTGTTGTGCATGATAAGGGAGACATTGGTTCAAAATATCAGTAGAGAAGTTTCAGACTGATCCCTGAACAAGGGAGCTTTAGGGATGAAGCTCTCTTAGGACAAGAAAATGACTGCAATGCAGTAATGTTTGGTCCAACATTGAAGCCTGATGTATTGAAAAGAGGTGTTACAGCAGGCCCCTGTGCATCATGTTGCCTAAGGGTGGCCATCCAGTTGCACTCCAATGTACAGATTTTCATGTGATCTTGAAATGTTGGCGGTGTTGTTTCTGTGTCCAAGGAATGGGTTCCATAGAAAAACTGCACCTGAAGCCCTTCAAATCTTGCACACTTTGATGTCTCAGATGGATGTCTTCGTCTCTATTATCTCTATGGAATGCATTTGCTATGTGACAATTTCACAAATTTTCCTTTGAACATTCTAACCATGCATTTTCATCCTACTGCATGGAGCCATCTGCACGACTTCTTATTTGCAGAGATGGAGTCCAAAAGCATGAAAGATTTTTCTCTACACGAGGAAAAACTGGAGTATCAGGTCCAGAATGTGAAGAGAAAAGCAAATACTTTGATCCCCATTCAAGCTTGACTTCAGTAAGATACCCAACAGAAACCTTACTGTTGGTACCTCTGGTAAGTACCTTGTGGTTTTAGCTGGAGCAGATTCAAGGAAGTCCTGGGATCTCATCTCAGGCTGCACATCTGTTGCTTGTCTTTGGTTTGTGGGAAAGAAGAGGGTTCATGGGGTGTAAGTTGTACATCCCTACAAACCATGATATAAGGGAAGACTACAGTCATGTCTGGGGTCCTATATGCACACACCTAAAAGATTCACTTGTGAAGTTTGCTTCTGAAGCAAAGTTCTTGTGTATCCTAGAAGGGTTCTGATATTTTCTTTCTACTATGATGTCATTCTTTCGCAGGTATCTGATGTTCCATGGGAAAATGCTAGCAGCTAGCAACCCATGAATCCAGACAGCGGGGTGTGAGAAGGTAAATTTCTTCCAGCCTAGACAAGTAAAATTGCAGTTCATCAGTAGGTGCAGTTGAACGGGCGTTGAACAAGAGCAAGAAGGTTACATAATCTAACCTGGGACAACATGCAGTTGGTGTCAATGAACTATCAGATGTATGGTATCCTTAAATGACAGGTATGAAGGATCCAAGAGTTGAAAGGAAACTGTATTATTTAGATGTGAATATTATCAGAAGCACTGTACATAACAATCTCCAGAGCAAAGTCATCACCTAATCTATTTTGTCAAGCAGGTATGTACCTCCTGTATGTTTGTAGCTTTCCCCAAGTTTAACTTGCATGAAAGAAAATCGATTAGCGTTGCTGATGGAGGAATATTGCTGAAAAGATAACAAAAAGGATGAAAGAGCTTTCTCCCTGTGGATTTTCATGAGATCACCGCCTGCAAAGTAGTATCATGAGAGTATTTTGCCAACAGAGGCTCTGTACTCTACTTGGGCGCTATGGGCACCAGCTGACAATCAATTTGCACCTTATCAGTACAAAATTCCACATTCCGTATGTTGCTACAAGCTATGTCACGAATTGTCTGTTGTGAAATTCAGCAATGGAGGTCTGACGTTAACCCTTGAAAATGCATGACGGGTGTTTCCAGTGTAAATGTTGCGCATGCAGTCAATTACTAAAGCAACAAATAGGTAGATGTGAACTGCAGTAGTGTATCTGAATGACTAGAATGTACAGAATTTATGTGTGGATTTGCACCTTATCAGTACAAAATTCCAACTTAGGGTAAACAGGCCAGTGACCGAACATTTAGTGTGTCCGTCAGCTCTGAATCTTACTGGGTGCCTCTTTGTTTCTGGTGTCTTACGATAAAGTGTAGAGGAGTAGAGGGCACACCCAATGCAGTTTAAATCGCTTAAATCGAGTCAAAATATAGGAAATTATGCCCCTCTTAAGATCTGGTGGTAAAAAATGACCCAAAAAAAAAAAAAAAAACTTCAAACACATTAGAGCTCAAGAGAGTTTACTAACTCACCTATAGCCAAACAAGGATATCCTCTTTTATGGACGTCTTATGTCCTCATCATCATAATAGATGAAAGTCTCAACAATGAGCATTTACAAAATAATTGTTCAGTTTTGAACATGTGGTCAGGATCTTCACAAAATCTAGGGCTACAAATTGATGATTATGGGAGTAGAAGCTCTTGTTCATCAAACCCATGGCAAGTCTATGAGCGCAACAATGGGCACGGCAAACCCGCTGCAAGTCTTTGGGCGCAAGATTTTTGGACATCCATCACTAGGAAGTGCAATTCCACAATGGGTGTCGATTTTTTTGCACAATTGTCACCAAGAAGCAAGAGCTTTCTACTCTTGCTTTCTACCATAGCAATGGTTTTCTTGAAGGTTCAATGCCAACAAATGTTAGTTTTTTTAGACATTTGTCACCATGAGCAATGGGCATACGTTTTCTTGGAGGTTTGTAACTAAGAAGAAGCAACAAGCAACGCATCACATGCTAGATGACAGCATCAAGAAAAAGAAACGCATCAATAGGAATAACACATCATCAAGAAGAAGATGCACTTGAATTCACCTGAATGTTGATACATATTTTGGTTGTATTTCATGTTTTTGAAACTTTCAACTCTAAGCTCCATCATTACTGTAACTTGCACTAGTCTTCTCGACATGTCTTTGAACTTTGAGCTTGAAATTTCAATATTACTGAATTTTGGGCGTTCTTGAGGTGCTTCTACTTGATTCGTGTTTTGGTGATCCTAAATTATGTTTTCCTCTAGTTCTAATCCTGGTGGTGATCATATGTATCCCTTTTATTTAATCATCAAAAGGCATCAACCTTGCAAATCGATGCCTTCTTACTTTCTATTTAGCCCGTGCTTGCTACCTAGCCTATTGTTGAACCCAAGTTGTGCATCCAAGATTGGCACCCATGTACCTAGATGGATCTATTCACAAGCTTGCCTTAAAGTTTTAGTGAAATCTATCACCGACCTTGTTGTTATTTATTGGAGTCCAAGTTTGTAGTAAATTGTGCTCTAACACGTTTTTCAATAATTTTGATAACTATTTTATCTGCTACAATCTCCAACTTTGCTACTCTTTTGGTTCATTTATCCTTTTATTTATCATTTATCATATTTTTTTCTTTTTTTGATTTCCTCTACAACTATCTTGTCCATGATTTTTTTCCTTAGAATATTTAGATATTCAATAGAAGTCACAAAATGTGACTAATAGTAATCAATTAATGGCTCCTTTCCCTTTGTGTGTCTTGGAGGTAAATGAAGTAATGAGAGCAAATTTTTCAACCTCATGGCTTCTTGAGTCAGATTTGGAGGACTTTGGGTTTCTTACACCAATTCAAAAATAACCTCATCTAGGTTTATAATCTCCTTTAACTATTTTTCTGTCACAGCAAAGGTCAAATTTTAACATGTTGATAGGATGATCATTAGGTGTTGTTTGATGGACTAATGTTTTAGCTATATGAAGAAATTCTACAACAACAAATTTTTCCTTCCATTGTTGACTTTGATTGCAATCAGTTTTTCCATTTGATGTGTATACCTCTTGATCACTTCCATGGTCGTTGATGCTTGTTATAGTGTAAATTTTTGAAGGTCGAATCTTGCTATCCATTGCCTTGGGGTTGAAGGGCCAAATACCTATAACCTTGAACCCAGATTTGATGTTTTTCTTTGTGAGAGATTGATTTATGGCCTGGTCTACGCATCCAACTAGAATGATTTTATTTGGCTCCATGTGATTGTTTCTAGACATAACTATTTCCTTGACCTTTCTGGATGTTATTTTAAATGGCTTGAAATAAAACACATTTAATGATTGTAGAATATGTGATGTATGAGATGGTAAAGTAATCATGTCTAACCCAAACTCTTATGTTTATTCTATTACTTCTAGGGTAACATGACTACCATGGCCATCCAAAATTAACAAGTGTTGATTAATAAAAGACACTCCACTTAAAATAGACTTTTTGAAGAAAGTTACAAACTCCTTGAACAAGAAAAAATCATCTAAATTCTCTTTTGCATTGCCATGCAAGTTTTTGGTTTGCAAAGTTTGATGTAATCATCTTGCAATCTTTCACCTCTAAAAATGTATAACCCTAGTAAAACACATCTTGCAACATTTATTACATAGTTTATAATTAACCATTCTCGAAACTTGGGGATGGTGCTATAAACTACATTTCATATTCTCTAAGTAAGTTATAACGCTTGCTCCAAAATGTTTACCAACTTAAATCCTTATTTCATTTGAATTCCATACATGATCTACAATGTAATTATGTTGGTTATATAATGACTACGTGTTGGCGTGAAATGAATTGCAAAAAGCAAGTGTTAATCCTTGTGTCTATAAACTTCCAATCCTTATATTTGTTGAATGTTCATTACTAGGTGTTTTCACTTAAACCAACACCACCAACTATTGTTAGGTATTCCATTTTGAAATGGTGCATCCTTGAATATGTTAGTTCTGCAACCTTCATCTTGAGTTGTTATAAGCTTATGGACACTCCACATTCTTACATGTCTAAGGTCCACTTAATCATTGTAGCAACTTCTTCTTTTGTAAGCACACCTCTTGGCCCCATTTTCCTAAATTTGGTTTTTCCATTTAAGTGGTTAGCAATGCAGCTCATTGGATGTTCCATGACCTAGTAACCTCCCTTAAGGAATATGTCCCTCTCTCAACAACATCAATTGTTACTTTTAACACTTCATCTATCCACATGCCTATTCTGGTTTTTAAAAGCATTCGATTCAGTTATGGTGCTGATCTTTTATTTTGTGGGTCAAGAGTAAGGGAAAAAATTTCCTTGTTAATTGCAAGGTTTGTTACTTGCAAATCCACCATGTTGTTATGTCTCCTACAATGGACTATCAAGTTCGTGATTGCTTATCTCTTCTTAGTCCTAGCCTCCAATAACTTAGTGGAATGCGTTTTTGGGCCCATTAATGGTATGCATTTTTCAAATCTTTATAAACAACCCAAGAATCTAGCAAGTGTAGTAAATCTGGAAATTTTGTTATAACATGTCTAGAGATTGTTATAGTAGAATATAATAACTTATAAAATTCTACAAAATCATCCTAATTTAAATCAATATCTTCTGTTGTTATGCATGTAGTGGGGAGAAATGTGTAAGAGCGATTGATTTGACTTAGTTGATCTTTAACTCTCTTGAAGTTCCTTGATGCAACATTTCAAACTATGGATTTTTGTATCTAACAATAATCAAGATATTTTTGGAACCCTCTTATTGTAAATCTAGCCTACAATTTGAATTTGTATGTATAATGTTGATCCCTCTTCAATATGCCCTACTTTCACCTTTTGCAAGTCTATTTTTGAACCTAATTTTTGTTCTTCTACATGCTCTACTTTCACCTTTTGCAAATTTGTTTTTTAACCTAATTTTTACTCTTCTACTTGCTCCACTTTTTCTTTGAGACTTGTTTTTTACAGGTAAACTCTCAAACTTGGACTATTGTTGTCTACATGTTTTACTTTCACTCACAAATCAAAATTCTTCACCACGACAACATTAGGACCTAAGAATTCTAAACAAATTTAAAACTATTTTCTACTTTAGCTCATAGAAAGGACATACTTGGAGCTCAAATTAAAATTAGAAAATGATGTTTTGTTGCAATTTAAACTTTGATTTGTGTTTTTTTTGGTTTTTTTGGAGGGAATGCTCAATTTTTATGCATAGTAAAAATCTTTGGGGACTTTCCTTTTAAACTAATAAATGAAGGATTCAAAGAAAGGATGTCCTTTGTTGATCCTTGTGCATTGTATCCTTGTTAGGTTTAAAGTTTATTAACGAACGATTTCATGCCTTTTAATGTAAGCCTAAACCCCCATAACCAAACAATCAATTTTTTATTTGCATTTTGATTATGTTGATTCTATGAAAAATAGTTAAACCCACCCTTGAACCCATCCAAGTATGTGCATTACAATGGGCTGATCCTCTACCATAACCAAACATGACTACATATGACACTGTGCCTTTTTTTTTGTTATTACTTTTGCCCATGCCCATAATCGCACACACAAAAAAGATTTCGTTTAGATTACATGAAAAGACTGAACATATTTTTTCAAGAATATTCATAAGGTCTTCACAAGAGGGGTGTTCGGTTACAGGGTGATGATTTGTGGGGGGCATGTTTACCCTACCTATGTTGCAACTAGCTAGGTCTTGAAGAATTTTTTCTTCTGAAATTCAGCCTTGGAAGTCTACCGTTAGAACCCTGAGAATGCATGAGGGTTGTTCCCAGTGTAAGTGTTGGGCATGCAGTCCAGTATTAAACAAACGCATAGGTAGATGTGAATGCCAGTAGTATCTTAATAATTGGAAATTACAGAATTTCTGTGGAGGGAGAGAGATGGGAAATCTAATCCTTTTGTTATGGGCAACTACATGACAAGGCAAAGAACATAGAAGCCAGAGGTGAGCTTTGCAAGGGTTTAAATGTCGAGGTGAATGCAAGGTATGGTGTCTCATTTAAAACGATGGTAGCAATTCTAGTAAGGTGTTTTATGTTTAAATATTTATGATGTATAATTTAATATTAAATATATTAAATGATAATTCATTTTGAACTAATAATTTAATTGTGACAATATTTACACAATTAATTTTTTGAAATAATACATTCATTATTAATAATTTATTTTTGAAATAAAAATGATTGATTAGTTAATTGGATTGTTGAAAATTTAAATTTTCATATTGAATTCCACTTTAAATCGTTTATAATGATTAAGAAAAGGTTGAAAAATGAAATCATAAAACTAAATATGATCTTTTTTTACGAAATATTAATTAAATCATAGGTATGAACTTTTGAAATGTTAAAATTGAACCTTGTCCTTTAAAAATGATTCTTTTTTCCTTTGTCAAAAATATAATACCCAATAAATATACTATTTAAATATTTAAATAAAATTTTATTTTTATAAATTTTATGAGTTTTTTTTTAATTTCTCAAAAAAAATTCACCATATATTAACTAAGAACAACTTTTTTTAATATGAGTTTTCACTTAATTTTTAAAAATTTCATAAATAAACGAAATTTTAATAGTCAAAGAATACACTAATGAAAATTTAAAATTAAAAACCATTAGTAAAAACTTGTGACTCTTATGAATGCTATATTTAGCTAAAATGACCCACTAAACAGGGCATACACCTATTGACAAGCAAAAGAATGTTAGTTGTCTCAGATTCAGTAATTCATTGTATCAACCTGCTGAATCCCTCAATCTTAGCATCGTCTCCCCCAAGGCAAACCTGTCTTCTGAAAGGTGCCATCAACAACTTCGGTGGTAGGTGAAAATATGCAAAAGGGAAGTTGCCCAAATTATCCGGGGACGGAAGCTGGAAGTCACTACGCAATGCCCAAGTTTTTGTATTTGCTTCGGAGTTGCAATGCGTCGGTCCAACTCTCCCCGACCCCACCCCACCCAAAAGCAAGTCAGTCAAGCACTTCTTTATTAAACTAAACAAGACTGGTTTGTCGCGTTTTCCGAGTCCGGTTTACTCCGCAAAGAACAATCAGCAGCGAAGTGCGCCCCAAGGGAATTCGCGCTGGATTTGCCTCCTCTAGCGTCGTCTTTCATTCGCAACTTTTATCAGTACTGCTCCCGCATGATGCATCACCAACCAGGGTGACAGCCTGCTCTGGCATTTCTCCTCCCCCCTGCTCCATCTGATCGGGCTGATTTTGAGGCGTGATTCTGTTAGTTATGGGGCAGGTCCTTGCCCTAGAGAATTTGTCGTGAGGAAAGCGAGATCTGAGGATCGTGATGCTGCAGGTTTTGCAAAAGACTCCCCTTTCCCTCGTTTATTTCCCTGAATTCTTTTGTTGATGTACTTGTTCACTCCAAGTGATATGTTGAATTCTGTAAATTTCGCGCAAGAGTTTTTTCTTGTTTCGATGGTTGAATGATCAAGTAGATTTTCGGAGACGTGATCAGCAAGTAGAACTCAAATTTGTCTCCCCGTGTAAGACTAGAAAATTCAATTTGACCACACATCTTCATGTAGTGCAATATTCGTGTTTAATCTGATACTTTCTGTTATGTCGTGCTCTGAGCAGGGAAGACGACGATTCTGTACAGAATTAAGCTAGGAGAGAAGATAACCGTAATACCAACCATCGGCTTCAATGTGGAGACAATCCATTACCGCAATGTGAAGTTCACGGTTTGGGATGTGGGTAGCCAGGATAAGATCCGCTGTCTGTGGCACCACTACTTCCACAACACTCAGGTTCGTATCAGCAGCTTATACTGATCATCATTTTGAGCTTCAATAATGGTAATTGAGATATGACAGCTTCTGTTCAATAGCAACCAATACGCAATCAATCATCCAAGAGAGTTCGATGATTGACGATCAATCCTTTGTTTGAACCTGAACTAACAAGTATATCTTTGCACGGTGTGCTAGGGATTAATTTTTGTAGTGGACAGCAAGGACAATGAGAGGATCATGGAAGCCAGAGACGAGCTTCACAAGGTCGCCAATGCTGACGAACTCAGGGAAGTTACGGCGCTAGTGTTTGCCAACAAGCAAGACCTAGACAACACCATGTCGATTGCGGAGATGACCGACAAACTTTCTCTTGCTCGTCTGCCACAGCGTGACTGGCACATCCAGTCCTGCAGCGCTGTCACCGGGGAAGGCCTGTATGAAGGTCTCGACTAGCTTTCCACCTCCTTCAGAAATGTTTAATCTCTACATCTGATGGGCTAATCATAAGAGAATATAGAAGATCAAACAAGGGATTACTGTACCAAGTCTACCTGGTCATGGTCATGGTCTAGACTACAATTACATGTCTTTTCTGAATTGTGAACTTAGTCAAATGCAAGAAATCGGTCTTATACTCGTGACATATGTTCAAATCTTCCATGCCATCTCACGGAAGAATCTAATTCTGATTCCTTTCCGTTACTTTTCCTTTCACCCATCCATAGTATTTGTGATGGACCTCCTTCAATTCTCATTAACTATTCTGGCACAACTCATCTTCCATAAGATGTTGATTTTGTGCACTGAAATTACTTCGGTCAACAACACCTGGAAGCAACAAGAAGGCGATGCATCTCGATCCACACACTTCACTCAAATTAATTTTGAGAGTGATCACCATCTTACCCAGGTGCACGTTGCGCTCCAAACACATTTTCTGCAATTTTAGCTGTGCAATTCCCTTCAGCTCTGCAGAGGCGATGAAGTACTTACATACCCAGGGAACCTAATGAAACCTAATGCTCAGCAGTACAGATGGGAGTCAGAAGTTGTAATGCAATGTCAATTCAAATGCGTGTTTCTTGTTATGGCTTTTATGTGAGCATAATCTATGATTTTATGGAAGCCTTTGTGAAGTTGTCTCTGCTTCAACTGTCTGGTTCCTTCATTTCCCATAGAGCACTTAAGAACCAAATTTTTGACAGGCTTTGTTTCCCGTCTTCACACCGTTGGGATCATGGGTCAGAGAAAGTAAATGGATAGATCGGATGTAAGGAATGCATGGCGTGATTTGGATTTTTGGTTGGAGGTGAAGATGAAGTATCTGGGTTGTAGCATAAAAAAAAACACAGGAGGCACTCTGTACATGTCAGGGTTAGCAATACATATTATGGGTTGGCCATTGGTACAATCTGGATGGACCATGGGTGGCACACAGATGAGATTCTGCCACATCATTAGGAACTTTGTACACAATTTGCTAAACCTCAGAATGTTCTATCTGTGAGTCACCTAATCCTTAAGAGTGGGAAGTATGCCTACTTATTGATGTTGGAGCTCTACCCCTCATACACCACATGCTCTACATATGTTTAAGTTCATGATAATGTTCACCTCATGCTTCATGATGGGGGTAAAGCCCATACATGCGGTACATTCCCAAAATATACTTGGCAACCAACTCATCCTAGGCCCCTGGTTTTGGGAACGCCACCACCCAGTGGCTTTACCCTACACCAACCACAATGGTCAGCTAAGTTATTGTTCCACATAAAGAACTGCTCCAACTTTTGTAGTGTAATTGGAGGGGTCATTACTTTCCCTTCACTTTTTGAGTGGCATTTCAAAAATGGAAGGCCCACTCAGGGGGGCATCCCATTTTTCAATTTGAGAGGTTCATACAGTTTTGATGACACTTCACCAAATCAGCATTTTCACCAAAAGATGCAGTAAACAGGAGATCTAGGTGTTTCTGCCAGGTACACTCTCCCTGGTTCACACCTCACCCAGGGAACCTTACCTCTAACAATCAGCTTTGAATGTAAGTTCTCTAGTAGTTTCAAGTCCAGTAAAATACTAGTGAGCTCAAAGATACCTTCACGAACCAGAAAATACTTTTGAAGACACCATTCTTTACCGACTGGTTAAGCTTGACAGGAACCAGGGATCTCAAAGATAGATCTAAGAGAAGACCAAGACTGTTTTAATTCTTTATTTTCTGACTCTAAATGGTTGCATATACACATATATTAGCAGAACTGAAATCAGCTGTCAAACATGCAAATGGAGAGATATAGAACCAGCTCTCAGATTGGAAGTCATACTCTTAATTACTGATCCACTTTACTGATCCACTATGCAAACAGCAGGCCAGTGATTTTATCAGCAGTCAACACATTGTGGCTGCAGATGCTATATGTCCTTGTGTACAAGATCACCCTGTGGTATGAGCAAACTTGCCTTGAAGTGCCTAGAATGAACAGGAATAACAAATACCAATACATGGCAGTAAGTGTAGCCATGATTTGAGAAAACCAAGACCCTCTTTAGTAAGGTGGGAGTTACTGTTCACATGCCACGATGCAACATCCAAGTCCAATAAGTCTCCATGCAACCACTCATTAGTGTACATTTCTCCAGGCTGGCTTGAGTCCCATTTCTCCATCTCAAGTAATGACTTTGGCAACAGTACCAATAGCCTGTTGCTAGCTGGAATCTTTAACCTGCAGTGACCTGGCAGTGCACGGTGGTACACAATGAGAAGATGAACAAAAACTCACTTCTTCCATGTTTCATTGTACAACTCAACTGGAAATGATCAATGCTCCAAATTTATATTGTCATGATAATCACAAGGAATCTATTGTACCTGCAATCTGTAATGAGTTCAAATTGAGGGTTCAGGGTTCAATCATTGAAGGATATCTTGAATTGCAGATACAGAAAAGTTATCGATGGCCTTGCACAACCCAAGAGTACATGGTGATACAGATGAGCCAAGCACAATCTGTAAATATACATTCCAACCACAACAAAATAGCACTGGAGTCTGGACCTAAGTTTCTTATGTCCAGCTCCAATCCAGCTGACTGAACCAAAATCTTGCAGCTTACGTAAGTTAAGTACTTGATTGGCTGTCACTGTTGTCAAGATCAATGACAATCTTCTGTTTTCCAACCACATTCTTCACTTCCTGTGATGGCACATTCAGGTCCCCAAAAATTCAACATTATAAGAACAACAATCATAAACCTAGACAGGCAAGAACATGAAGAAAATCTGTTCCCCCATCATAAGATGGAGGACCAAAAAATCAGAAATCTATTCCCAACAATAATTGAAAGCAGGCCTGATGTCAATAGAGGAACATGGGAATGAATGTGTGCACACACCTCAAACATATCAGGAGGAGTGTCCAGCATAATGTCATGCAATGCAGGGTCCACTTCTACTTCATCAGTTTCCAGATCCTCCACAATGCAGCCAACATCAAAGGCACACTTCTGCCAATTGCAATCAGCAAATAACTGGTTCTGGAAGGCAAATTGTAACAGTCAATATTCAAGTTAATAAATTCACATCAACAAATAGAAACCAACTTGTTACCTCTTGTACTTTCACTATGCACTTGCTGTAAAGGCAAAAGGAAGTGAGACAGCACTTCAGCTACCTGCAGCAGGGGAGCACCATTGAGTGTTTCATTGCAAAGAAGCTGTACCACTCTCTCATTGCAATTATTCAGGTCTTCCACTGATGCCATCCGTGCTTCCTGATTAAGGGCCTCCCAGGGCAGGTGATCCTCATCAAGGTTTACAGCCTCAAGCGATTCATCTTCTCCCCCACATGAGATGATTCCAGCTACTACTGAATCATCTACCATATGCTGCTCAGTTGGAGCCAAGATGCCACTGGGTTCCACTAGATTCAGAGTCTCATTTGGAGCTAGACCAGCAGGTATTTTGCATGCAATGGCATTTCCAACTCCAAAGCTGCAGTCAGGTGTTGTAACACTTTTCGCCTACACATAGGGTAATTCGTTAGAAATGGGTATTTGAGCTTCAACACTTCCAAGTTATGCTGCTGTGAAAGCAGAGACAATTCAGTCTACCTTCCAAAATCCCAAGTAGACATGCACTGATCTTACCACAGCTGAATGAGTTTTGACTTGAATGGCAAGCCTAGAGGGTGGATCCACAGATTGTGCCAAAGATATCTCAGAAATGGATTCAGTTGTCTCTGGATGTGATAGCTTTCCTTGCAGCCGAGATCGAGCATACAATTTAGGTGTGGTGGGTGGCATCTCTCTTGTCAATCCAGAGACCGAGGGGGAGCCAACACTCAACCCTGCTGCAGGCAGTTCCTGAAACTCACTGTCACCCTCTGAATCTTCACCATCTTCATCAATTGGCAAAAGGAGCATTTTCCGATCACATGGTGTTGTTCGTGATTGTTTTTGTAGGAAAACTTTGCAAACAACAACCTCTCCATCCCTCTCCTCTTCATGATTTCCCAGGTGGTACTGATGCATAACCCAGTTGGTTTTCATGTTCTTGCTTTTCTTCCCTGAGGTTCTGTAGAGAACCATAATCTTCTTGAAGCCCTGGACCCTCCCATCCTGCAGATAGACGAGGCAAATCATTTTCAGATGGGATGTGAGTTATATGAAAGGATTCATCCATCTTCCTCTGATGATCTCATTCTATATAACACTACAAACACAAATCCATCTGAGTTCCTGGAAAAATAGCCTGCTGCAGCAAGCTTAGGAGCTGATAAATCCTGACAGCTACACCTTTCAATCTTACCGAAATATGAATGATACATGTATTGCATCACATTGGATGCTGATCTATAATCTGGAGGTGGTCTGTGACAAAACATATCAATTTGACCAAAAGACAAGCTTGGGCATTGTACATATCAAACCACCATTATGTGATAGTGCAAAGCCCAAAACTCAAAGCACGATCCTGATGAGAAAACACGAGCTCCTCACAGAATCCAGCATCCCCCAAGAAAGCTAATGTTCTTGCATATTTTCACACTCAAGAAGACCTGTAGAATAGGACGAGTCTTGCCAGTCTTGTGCCAGCGAACTTCACTCCCACCTCCTTGGACACCATCTGTTTGAATTTTACGGCGCTTTCTTGTTCCTGTAGTGTAAGCCATGGATGGCTTATAGAAATAGTGGCAAGCACTCCCATCCTTTTTCATCCCTATTCAACTCAAGACACACAGATGAACAAGTCAATTGAAGGACCAGACAGTCAAATACAAGAATGAGATTAGACACAAGAAAGTGTTCAAGGAATAACAGGAAGGCACCAAAACAAAATGGATGAACAGAGACGTTTCCAGCTGAAAATGGACGCATCCTACCTGGCAGATTCTCTGGGTGAGTGCGGCAAATGCCATCCTCCTCATCTAGTGTCAATATGAAGTCATTTATGAGAGGGTGCTCCTTCGAAGAACCATGACCTACTTTTGCAAGCAGATGCTCTAGCAACTCTTCATCACTGGGGTCAAACCGCACACCTGATGGCAGAACTGCCCAATCTACCCTTGCCTACATAGAAACACAGATGTGTTTTCTTGAGAAGCTTCACCAGCCAACAGATCCCAACATCCCTCATGCCCTTGTCTGAGTTGTCAGGAATTCAAAAGAATAATCAGATATCAAAGAACAGTGAAGTTTTCCAAAAGTGGAAATACAAACCTACCTTCAATTGGCCAACTACTTGACCACAAGTGGGGCATCCCACACGAGCATGATTCATCTGCTTCCTCCGCTCTTTGAAGGCCATCAATTCAGACTAGCTTGGTGCAATGTCACCTCTATGCATCAACCTAGATTCCACAACAAAAGACCAGATGGATTGGAAATCATCATTCACCAGGGGATGCCATAAGAATAACCAATAAAGACTAAAATACTCTGAAATAATAGGACCAAGCATCTGCTTCAAAGCTTGCTACTGCTCCAAAGAAGTTTTTTCCTTTTGAAGTTCCTGCATACTATCTGAAAACCCTAAACAGATCTACAATGAAAGCTAATATAATCAAGCCCAAGATCCAAATTTAAAGGCTCAACCATGCATAGAAATCAGATATACAACTGCACTTTCAGAGAAGGTATGATATCCACCTTGTAAATGCAATAGTAACAGTTGCTGGGATGTCACCTTCAAAAGAGAGAGCCCAAGAAAACTTCCCAACAGCAAGGGAAGAAATGCACGGATAAACAATTAAGCTGAAAAAAGTACAGGGGAGATACAATTGCTTCTAAGCTTTGCTAAACCTTAAACCCTACCTACTTGATGCATGTGAAAGTAGGCACAAGGAAGTAATTCAGTTGTCTGCATAATCTCAACCTCAAAACTAACAATTCAAAGTGGGAGCATTCGAACTTCACAGCAAACTTCGGTCAAAAGACCCAATCACCCGAAGGAAGATTGATTTCACGAGCCCGGATCAAATCTTAAACACCATGAAGTGGGTTTCACAACAACTTGACTTGCTACCCGAATGCAGTACGAATGTGGATCCAATAGCGGCATGTGAAACAACCCTCGAGGCCCAAAAATTGCAACATCGACATTAGAACTTCACACGAGTGTACTACAACAAACCATCACTAAGAATGCACATTCTCCATCTGCTGCCTCACAAAAAATCGTCCCCTCGTACTTAAGTGATCCAAAATACCCGCACAACCAACAACCCAAAAGGAAAACACCTCCAACTCATCGAAAAACTCCGATAGCCCCGGACCCCTCCCCAAAGATACTCGAGTAATTTGGGAATGGGAGCTGCCCCCGCAGCACGAACCCAAGGTTGAATTCAATCCCACACAAATTGGTCATCACGTCAACTCCTTCAAACTACGTAGCCACGAGTCACTCCAACAGCTACTAGCTACAAGCATTACTACAAGCAGCAATCAAATACACAAGAGCAACTGTCCATCAGCTTTCCACCTCCCATCTTAACCCAAAACTCATACGCAACTACGGAGAGCACAAATCCTTGCGGAAACTGAAAGCTCTGTGAGTGGTGAACGAACTACCTCAACAAAACAGCAATTGGTGCGCAAAGCTGGAAAACCATGAGCGGCACAAAAGCACACCACCTTGTATGAAACCACCAATCTCGTACACACATTACGAGGAAATTATATAAAGAAAACCCCCGGCAGAAAGCGTTGGAGACGGACTAAACCCCGGTTTCCATTTCCCCAGAATCTCATCCCGACACTAAAAACAGGGAAGGCTTGCAACTCAAGCAACATTTGCTCACAACAACGTGCCAGAAGCATTAATTATGCTGCGGCGCTCATGACAAGGTGGGCAGTTCATAACAGCGCACCACAGTCAAAAAAGACTCGGAAGCTTTACCCAGCTTAAGAATAACCGGGAAGGTAACCACAGTAATAACTTCGGCTGACCAAAGAAAATGAGCAGGCGGGTCAGAGTTTTACACCATTCATGTGAGGTTTCATTAGACTTACAAATAGGCAAGATGGGTTTTGACGTTTGATCTCTCTGCGCAGTTTTATCGGCCTTGCCTACCAAGGCGAGGATATTGTGTTTAGATTCATTATAGAGTATAGTAGCTTAAGGGACTTTGGGCCCCAGATTAGGTCTATTTTTATATGCGGATTTTTGAAAGATGCTATTTTGGCTTGTGTTGAAACTTGAGATTAGTTATAGAGTTATAATATATCTTTAAGGGTTTTGGTTTCTTTTAGAGGATTTTCCTGCAGACTATATTTTTGCATCGTGAAATATTTGAGTTTCCATAATTCTTCTTTTGCCTTATGATACTTTTGAATCTAAATGGCAAGGCCACAGTGTGACACACCCCCTTGTTGTAAAATAGTTCACCTACAAAAGTTCAGAGTTGAGACTTGAGACCTGCTCTGAGGCGTCAATGAAAATTGCAAATATTTTGTCCCATATTTTTGTTATACATTGGAGGTTTTAATACCTAGTTCCAAATGTTAGAAAAGGTCCCCAGGTAGTAGAGACCACGATAATATTTAGTTAGAGGTACCTATTTGAGTTTTGAGCTCCTCCCACCTCAGAAATGAACAAGCGTATTAGGGCGAATGGTATTGCATAATATGGAAATGCATGTACCCTCTCCCACCCCCGCCCCCATGTTCCAAAGTGTTGTAACTTGTGGATAAGTCTCACCCATTTTGGCCATGTTTTAAGTTACTTTAGTTCGTAGAACAGGCAAACCATTATCAATCCCACTTAGAATGAAACCGTAAAAAGCATGAGAATAAGAACCCACAACCGACAACCATCAATACCACTTTTTTTATAAAAAAACCCTAGGAAAACACGGAAATTAGACCACAAAGCCAGTTATGAACTATGGAATGTTGGGGGTGGTTTATAGATGAGGAAACTGCTCTTGTGGATGAAACCGTGAAATGCTCTTGAAAGTTGAAATCCGTTACTGACAACAGAATCAAAAAGTCAATATGAGATTTTGGTTTTCATTGGGGTAGGTTTTGGGATGTAAAATTTGAAATAGGTTTGTGTGGGGAACAAGTTTTGTTTGATGGAGCAGGTTCAGAGTTCAGACTTTGGAGCGGCTAGGGCTTCTACTGCCGGTGAGTGTCTTGTGCTATGGAACGGGCCGGCCCATCGTACTTGAGAACGTGGCTACTTCTGTACAGTAGGGCAAGCTGCGATTCTGTGAGATCGTAACAGGCTCTCCCGGGCCTGCTCCAGAGTGTAATCGGCTTCCCAACCGTCGATTCACATCTCAAGCACGTTCTCTACGGTCGATCCACGTTAGATGGGGAACTGACTGCACCAAAAGTGGAACCAGCAGATGGCTGCCTGACCCACCTTGGAAAGAGCATGAAAAGAAGGGGTGAATAGGAAACCCAAACCGGTTACCATGGTAACAGCCGGATATGAAGAGCTCTGGTTATCGAGCGCAGGAAGAGCGCTAACGTCAGAATTTGTCGTTGCCACACAACACCATTTACTGCATGGTAGGTACTAGGTACCTACTTTGTCGGCAGGGGAAGCTTGCCGAAGGTGGCACGCCTTGGGTGAACCAGCACCTACACTGGTATACCATGGTAAAAACCCTGAATTTTTTTGGCCACAGTGGACCAGCACCCACCAGCGCACCATCCACTGGATGCTCATTATTACTAGGTTGTGGATGAACCTCAACTGAGTTAACATTTGGTCTCACCTTGGTAACCAATTCTGTAGGAAATAGGTAACTACTAGGTAAGGGTGTTTTTACTATGTACCTTCCTATTACCAACCTGCTTGTGCATTTTGAGTAGGTAGGTAAATCAAAAATAGCAACTGAGCTAACCACCATGGTTAGCTAGGAAACTGAAACCCAACAGAAAACTGTTTCCTGACCACTTACCACTCATCCTTCATAGTGCACTAGTGGGTGCTGGTTCACTGTGGCCGAATTTTTTGAGGTTGCTTCTAACCAGGGTAAAGAACCCATCTTAAGATCAAATCATGGTCTCTGAGTCCAAATTTAACGTTGATTAGGTTAGATGTGGCCACTAAAAGGTGAAAGCACCACCAGTGTAGGTGCCGGTTCACAAGGTGAAGAACAGTCCTACAATTTAAGTACTACCTCTGCCTGGGAAGAACGTTAAACACCCCTAATTCATCAGACCTCTAGATAATTTATATGCATGCAAATAATCTTGACGGCTTATTCTGCTTATTTCCCAGGCTTCTTAAATTGCAGAATTGGGCTCAAAAGAGGGAAGTGCCAATTCTGCCATGTACATAGTTGAATAGGCGCTTTTAACTCTTGTACATATTTAAGAATGTGCCACCTCACAGCACATTTGGTACCCTACTAAGCCTTCAAAGCCAAGGTCTAAGGCCAAGCTATTAAGGTGCACTAGACCCAGAATGCATCCTAAGGGGTGCCTTCCTTGGCTTAAAAGATTTATAAGGGCACATTTTGTTTAAAACATCTCTTTATGTCATCTTTCAAAAAATGGCATGTGCCTCACAATTGGACAATTCCTTTGAGAAAGCTGAGTTCTGCAACGTAAGATGCCGGAAATGTGGTAGAATCAGGGAAGGTGCCGTCTATGCCCTGTTCTGCCAGGCCAAAGCCGTAAGCACCCTAGGGGCCAAATGCGCCCTAGGTGGGACCTTCTCTAGTAAGTAAGAGGACAGGGAGCGATTTTCTTTTCACAGTTGAAGGGTTTTTCGGGGAATTGAATTTACATCCTTGGCTAAACATGTGTTCCAGTTCCAGGTGGGTTCCTTCAACCAAGACAAAATTGGACTTGATTTGGGTTTGGATTCGCAAATATTGGGTGGTTTTGCATTCAATCTTTTTTCTATGAGTGGCTAGTGGTTCCTCAATCAGTTGTCATGTTTGGATAGGTTTTGGGTAACCCCTAGGTTAGGTTTCAATTAATTTGGACTAAACCACATATGTTCCAAATTCATGGCATTTTGTAAGACTTATGAGTTTTGATCACTTTGCACATTACAGTTAGTGCACTTTTATCATTAGTAAATTTGTGGTAGATGACAATTTTTTCATTTTAAGTCTTCTTTGTTATAATTGATTGTCATTTCGTAACCATTGATCTTATTTGCATAAGGTTTTTACCTTATTTTTGTTCATTGTTTGCTTTTTCCTTTTTTTTTGGGTTGTGTCTACTTGTGCTTTCATTTGCCTTGTACTTTTGATGAATGGGTTGCCTTCCTTTATTTTTATATTAAAGGTTTTTTTTTTACTTTGCACATCATGCACATGACACACAAATGGCACAATTGTGAGGATTTACATTTTATTTATGTTAGCCATGAACCATTTTGCACAAACAAACAAAAATTTGTTAAAGTTCACTTTTAAAAGTTGTATTTATATATCATGTCATGAAATTATTTTTTTGTGAAGAAATGTGTTTTGAATTGTTATTAAACAATGAAATTCAAATATGTGTTCCTTCAAATGACTTGAAATTTGGTATGTTTATTCACTATACATGTGTAAAATTTTAGAAAAACTTCAAGACTGAATTTTCATTTGTTTTATTTGAATAAAATTTGAGAAAAAAACATACATGTCAAATTTTCATTTATAAAATAATTTGATTTAATTTATATATGTATAATCTTTGACATATTTTATTAAAATGCCAAATGGTAGTTAGTTGACAAAAACAATTGATTGTCTCCTTGGAAACCAATGTTCAAACCTTGATACTAGCATCCATATACATTTTCATACAATTTGTATGTTGATCATATGTTTTAAAATATGGATCATAAAATAATGATATCATTATTATAAAAATATAACCTAATTCTATTGCCATGTGTAAATTTCTTATTCAATCACATGTTAATGAATTTATTTATTTGGACCAACCCAATGCCAATCATTAAAGGATTGAATATATTTATTTATTTTTCAGTCAAATGAATCAGTGTTAATTTCACTCAAATGGTTCATGAAATTCCTAGTGAACTAGAACCATTCTCCTACTAGCAACTATATTGATCAGAGATGGCTAAAGTGATCAGAAAGTGGTCCGAAACTAGGCATCACTTTATGGATATCTCTCTTGCACCACCAAAAGAAAAAGAAGAAGAAAAATTACCATTCAAGTTCATTGAATTTCCTTGATATTAGAGTTATTAATAAAGTCACCCTGTCTTTGGGCCTGATTTCATCCCCTATCCCCTTTTTCAGTGGCATTCACAAAGTAAGAAAATTTTATTAAATTTCAGTTTGATCATGCACAAGGTTCGAGAGTAATTAGCAGTGAAAATATATGTAGCAGCAGCACTGGAGGCGCTCAGGAAAAATTAAAGACAGGATGAAACTCAGTTTACAACCAAAATTGGTGAAATTTTTAATTTGGGTCCTTTTTTTTTCGTTTGGTAAAATTTTCATTCCCAGTTACGCGTTCATGGCCTATTATGCCGTAACTGGCCGCCCCCTAATCGTGGGACTTTACGGATAACTCTATTGTATGTAATAAAGAAAATTTGAAAACTCCGTTTTGTGAAGAGGCAAATGTGTTGGTGCCTAGGAGCTTCCTTCACTCACCGGCGGCGCGGCGGTCGCCGGAGCGCTCGTTTTATGACCAAGAGTCTTTGTAGAAGCAGGATAGGGAGACACGGGGTTTTTGAAGCTTTTAACGAGAGGCGAGGGTTCGGGGTTTTTAGGGCAGAGTGGGGGAAACCCCTGCTAAACGAGACTTTCTCCAGGCAAATTTTCCAGGCGAGTACGTTCGTTTAGGGAGGACTGAACACATGAAGTTAGAGCTTAATACAGGGTTGATGGGTCTGTTCGAGATGGACGTCGCCGGGATCAAGGCTAGCATTTGAGCCCTCTTTTAGGGCAAGCTTGGGGTTTCGGAAATCCATCTGTTTTTCCCCAGCTTTCGCTCCTTCAGGTTCACAAGAAGTGCAAAACGTGCTCAAGACAGGTTCGAGGTTTAATTATGGAAGAGCCATAATGCCGTATTGCCTGATATAGGGAGGAATTAGAAGATTTGGTTTCGGGGAAACGGCCAGATTTTGAACAGTGTCTGTTTTAACACCTACAGAATTATATGCGATCAGCGGGGTTGGCCTAATCTTTGAGTCATCTATTGTATTTCTGCAGGTGGTTTAAGTCGCTGGAGAATGAGGAGGGATGCGGGTACTGTTGGCTCGGGTTTGCCAGATAGCAAGGTGAGCTGCGCTGTGAACATATTCGTCCTCTCTAGTTTTTGTGATGCTTCGATGCTCTCACTTACCTGCCTTGGGAGTCTGCTTGTTTTTCTTACTGCATAGACTTCTGAAGTTTTTTGAGATCTTCCCAAATCGCAGCATTGGAGGGGTTTGACGGCATGAAAGATGCAGCATAATCTCTAGGGACTTGAAGCATCAATGCCTACCTGTGAATTCGCCGGAGCAATACTTGCAACGACCAATGTCCATAAATTAGGGCAACAAAGAGCAGCCGTACAGGACGTTTGCCGGAGCCTCAAGTTTTAGAATTAGAGGACCTGCTGGACTGTTAAACGGCCAACATTATGGACGAAACAAAATTAACGGTGGAGAAGGCAATCAAAGATGGACAAAGGGCATGGGAGGAAGGGATCCAAAGACTCGGTTCTCAAAAGCGTTTTGTGTCTTCACAGTTTTGCAGAGTAGTAAGACAAAATGGTTGGGAAGATGGATGGATGTGGCAAAGGCACCAGAGACGAATCAGGAATGGGAAGTCCTGTAGAGTCCAACCAGTTTCAAACAAATCATTATTTGAAGGAACTGCATCAACAACAGTTGCTTTTGCACCAGTAAGTAAGAAAGAGGCCAGGCAGCCAGAAATGGGAACTGGGGTAATAGAACAACCTAGACTCAATCAGTTACTTAAACATCCATTGGCCATCATCAGCTATGTGCCAAGGGAGTTGGCATTGTTTGCAGCTGGAGCTGTTGCTGGAGCTGCTGCCAAGACTGTAACAGCACCATTGGATAGGATCAAGCTCCTCATGCAGGTGTTCTTCATTTCCATATGGGGTTTTGGTGAGGGTTTACATTGTGGGGTTTGAAAGAGAGACATGCAAGTGAAAGGATGCAGTCCCAGCTGACTTCTATGGATTGTAGGCAGAAAGGATTGTAGTGACCCCATTCACAACAAGCTGAGCAGCCCCAAATTCTGCAAGGATTCCAACTTGTTCTCAGAGTAGAGATTGCTGGCAGTCATTGCAGTGTCCAATTTTACCTTGGATATTGCAAAATCACTCCATCTTCCTGCTTGAGTAAAGATTTGCAGTTTATGTATTTGTGACCCTGGTTGGACTTTTTTTCCCCTACAGGAGAAGAAATTGTAGCCAAGCAGCTTCATTTGCTTTTGTCACAGACATTCACAGAGTTGAGCCTTCTAGTACAGGGGAAAAATGTTTTCTGCACTGCCTTGAGGACAGAGAATTAGATATGGAATGAATGAAAGTGGTGTTGCATGCACAGGTGCATGGCATACAAATGGTGCAAGAGGGCAGCAAGAGAGGCATTGGATTTTTAGAGGTAAATACCTCAAAGGTTGCGATGCAGGAGTCTCGGAGTCTGTATACCACTCAGAATGCTTGTAGCAATTTCCTCCATTGATATCTTTACAGGAGTATCATCATTGGTGCTCTATGCAGGCCATCTTGAAGGTTGCGAATGAGGAAGGCTTCAAGGGTTTCTGGAAAGGGAATGTCCCACAGGTTGCATCCTTACCATTTCAGGGAACTTTAACACATATGGATAGTTTTTAGGTGCAGCCAAGGTTCAAATATTATATGAATGAAATATGATATGTTTTGCATATGTGATAGGTGATTCGAGTGATTCCCTACAGTGCAGTGCAGCTCTTTGCATATGAGACCTACAAGGTAATATCTCACACAGCCTTTTGAGAACTTGGTGATCTTCTTGGACAGACCAATTTTCTAATGCACTCAGATCCAATCCAAGGTCACATTCTGGTCCTCTTGCATCATGTTGTAGAGTGAACCTTCTCTTGAACAATATTAAGCCTTCAACTTTAATTTGAAAAATTTGCACAGCATACAAGGGCAACATGTTGTGCAGCCCTAAGTTTTCACCTCCTTCATATTCATTTTTCTCTGTCATTTAGGATTTTCCGTAACTGGCCATGTGGATGTCTTGATACAAGTGGCAGATTCTTGTCTGATTTATCTATGTGCTGGAATACAGAAACTTCTAAAGGGAGACAGGGAAGAAATTTCTGTAGTGGGCAGGTTGACAGCTGGAGCATGTGCAGGCATGACATCGACTCTGGTGAGCTATATATTTGTGCAGAATCTTGAAAATCTTCAACAGTGTGTAATTTAGATCTGTAGTACTATCTTTGTTGCTAAGCTTACTACTGAATTGAGAGATATGTATCGGCCATTCTTGTGGTTGTACCTGAAAATCATTCTGTGCTGCTGGCCAGGTCACCTATCCTTTGGATGTCCTGCGCTTACGGCTAGCTGTGGATCCAGCTACGAAGTCTATGTTTCAGGTAGCTCTATTGCCACCCTGAAGCATCTAGGTCTTTTATGTAGATTGAACTTGATTGAACTGACCTTGATGTGTACTGGTAGTGAATGCTTGATATTCAGCTTGAGGAAGTCTGTTCTTGTAACTCACTGCCTGATCTTTTTGTTCTTTGTCACTCACTGAATTGTTCTCTCAGGTGTTAACTTGAAGGAACTGACATTGATGTGTACTTTATAATGGTAGTGAATGCTTGATATTCAGTTTCAGGAAGTGTGTTCTTGTAATTCACTGCATTGTGTGTCCAGGTGGCAGCAGTGATGTTTCGTGAGGAGGGAGTAGCTGCATTTTGGAGGGGATTGGGCCCATCATTGTTGGGCATTGCACCATACATCGCTCTCAATTTCTGTGTCTTCGATTTGTAAGCTTGCCTTCCAGGTGTTGCTACTGTGTAGGCGAGTATGTATTATGTGTGTGCATATCATGTTGTCTTTTGCTGACCTCACCTCAATTGTGTGGTTTCTTGCGGAAGATCTTACCCTTAAGGCTGGTGTGATTGCGTATAGGTTACAACTCTGCCTGATGGGCTCCATAGACATGGACCAGAGACAGGCATTTGAATTGTGCATGTAGCCCCAAGTATGAATATGGTTGGGTAGTTGTAGGAGCCAGCAGACTTGACTCAAGGTCTGAAAGAATCCTAGAAAACTATCCTTGTGTAGGAACATGAGGTGCAAGTCAAAGCATGATGAGAAAGTGAATTGGTCTTCAAAAGTTTTTCTATTGACATTGATGTGTAGCAACTCAAGTTTTATTTGGTTTTGACCTTTTGTCTTATACCAGAATCAAGAAGTCTCTTCCAGAGGACCTTAAGAAGAGGCCAGAGGCATCATTTGCTACAGCTCTGGTGTCGGCATCATTTGCAACAGCAATGTGCTACCCACTTGATACTGTTCGTCGGCAAATGCAAATGAGGGGCACTCCTTTTAACTCTGTTCTGGACGCCATTCCAGGTAGAAATTAGAGAGAACACACTGTTTTTATTGGACTTACTCTATGATCTTAGTTTACCCTTGTTTCTTGGTGTGGACAGAGGGCTTGCAGCAACAAGCATTACACAAGCAATGCTTGGAGACTGACCCTACTCCCTAACAGGTATCATAGCACGTGATGGCCTTCTTGGATTGTATCGCGGCTTTGTCCCAAATATCCTGAAAAGCCTTCCCAACAGCAGGTATTGCAACTGCCCTGACGTTATGTTATGAGTTTCTCCTTTACCACATATAGTGGTGTGGTCTAGTGAATAGTCCAGCCATTGCCATGTTTTGAGGATGTAATCTGGAAGATGATGAGATTTTTTCTCCATACTGTCTGCATTTATCTGAGCCTTCTGTTTGAGGAAATATTTTTGCTTCAACTTTCATTTCTTTCTTCTGTGTGACATTGAGTGGTCAACTATTGTGTGAGGTGTCTGTTGGTTGCAGCATACGGTTAACAACTTTTGATGCTGCTAAGAACATCATCAAAGCCAGCGAGATTGAATTTGAGAGGTTAGTCCAAGAAGAGCAGAAGCAGCTCTCAGGTTCTCAATGACCATGTCTGCGGTAGAAGTCCTTACATTGAGGAAATTTCTAGCTTCTCAAGAGTGGAGACAAAGCATACCCTCATTGAACACAACCTGTCTCAGGCTTTACATGTTGAGATGCAATATATAGCCAAGGCTCGATTCATGAATAAGTGTACCTATTACTTTGATCTGTTTAGGGTTTGCTTTGGACATCTACTTGGGAAGTCTTGCTGCTGTAGTCTTGCTGTTAGCCGATCTGATGGATTTTTATGAAATTGACCTTAAATTTTTAGAATGAGTTCCTGATTCATGGGTGACAACAGTGGCATGAACTACACATGACCAAAAAGAACAATATTCATTGCCATTACATCAAAGGACTTAAAAGTGAACCCAAAATGTTTCTGAGCAGAGTCACAAAGTTCATGCACTGACTACATCATACTGCTGGCAACCATACCAAATTGGGTCCGAGTCCTCACTCCAGATGCCTGTAGAAATCAATTGTCTTTACATATAAAGTGACATCATTTATGTCCCTTATTTGGTTTGAGGTGCCTATTTTGTCTACTGGAATTAATTTTCAACAAGTAAGCCATCATGAAACAACTTCTTCCAAGGATTACTTTTTGAAGTGCAGACTGCATATGGCCAAAATTTTGTGTAGTAGTGAACATAAGTTGCATGAGGGTCTTCAACTGGTGTCCCTCCTTGCTTCTTCAAAATCAACCCATGGACAATTACAAGGGTTTTTGAACTTATGGACAAATCACTCCAACTATTGTATTGGACAATTCCTTGGTGTATTCAAGGAATCTACATATAACCATGCACATGTGTTTTAATTGTGTAAATGCTTTTCACATCTATTATGATTGTTTCTTTTGGCAGTGGAACATCCTACAAAATTTTGCAAAATCTCCAAATCAACATATGTTTGTAATAGATGTTCAGCATTGTTTGTTTTAACATCTTACTTTTGATGTGAAAATATGTTGAGAAATTAATTTGCATGATTAACCCCAATTTGGGACATGTCCAACTTACAACCTAATGCCCCAAATTGGGTTGTAACAGGTTGACAATCAAGTTGTAAACCCCTAAACCCTAACTCCAAAATTTGAGTGTAATTTCAAGTTTATAATCAAACAAGATTGCAAAAAAAATTGAGAATACATGAACTACTTTAATGACAATTATGTCAACTAGTTTCCATGTCAATAATCCATTTCACATGGAAGACCCTAACTTGTCCCCAAGTTGAAACTATGCTCTTCCATCATTTGTGATTTTGATTTGATATACTTAGTTGAAGGATAAGAATTTGTGCATGTTAGCCTAAGCCCAAAATGTTGATTGACAAAAGTAAAAATTGGATCCAACAAACACATTTTTTTCAAAATAAGCACAAATGGGCCTGTCAATGTGAACTCTAAGCTTTCAACATTGTAAGCTTTCGAACACTATCCCCACATTCATGCCCCTGCCATTACCATAGGTCAAAAATGGTGATGAACACAGATTGAGATAGAAATTCTTGGCGGCCAATGAGTTGAGGCAACATGCAGACAAGAGGTCCAATATTTTGCCCTTTTGAGGTGGGAGTGGGTTTTGCATGGGAGTTTTTTGGAAATTGGTGTTCTCAATGTGTTTCATATGGTTCCACAATGTTCCCAATGGTTATTCATTCTGTTCTCAAGTCGTACCCAAGTTTCCAATGTGTTCCCAATACAGCACACTTTATCTCACATCCTTCACACGAAATTCCACTCTTGTAACCCTATACAAAATAGGCCAAAGGAGAAGACTACAATAAACTATGATCACTCTGTCTTCTGTGATGGGTCGGCCAATCAGATGCACCCATTTCGAAATAAATTTGAACTTGGGGGCCCTCACAAGTATTTAATATGAATCACTGCACACACTATGTTCAGAAGCAAATTTGTAAGAAAGTTTGTCGCCATGTCCAGAATAAATATTTTTTGTAAAAGCAAAATATGATTGTTACTCCAACTGCTTCTTCAACTAATAGGTAGGCTGAGTGGTTCCCCTGGTGATTGATTCCAAATCCTAATTACCAAATGAAAACTGGAAAAGAAATGGCAGACCGCAGAACTGAGATGGCAACAACGGAGGACTCAATTAGGCGCCCCCCATGTGCCAATCAATAACTTCCATCCTTCCAGCAAGCTGTACGCTGAGGGCGATGATTAGGGCTGCGCGGATGTAGGCTCATCCAGCTGGAACTCTGAGCAGAGAAAGAGCGATGGCCAGAGAGAATAGCCAGGCGAGTAGGCCGGGAGAGTAGCTGGATATGGCTGTGGCGCAGCTGACAACCCAGCCCCACCATTGTTCCATTCCTTGAGCGGTATTTCTCCTTGTCGCTCTCCTTACTTTTGTTTTTTGCCAATGTGTTCCGATGCCGCTAGAGAAAGTGTAGTCGAGATTGAAAAGAAATATAGATAGATGTGGGAGTTCGTGCTTGGTGTCTTTCGTTGTCTACGAGAGCGGGTTGTAGTTTGTCAGGGATTTCAACAGGGGGCAAGTAGCTGGAGTGCGGTTTTGAAAACTAGTCTCTTTGAGTTTGGTAGGGAAATGAGCTTACTAGCGTAGGCTTGCTTGCGGGCGGGGTGGAATAGGGCGAAGTTTGCAGACACGAAGCCCGGAGGGAGGAGACCTGGAGTGGAGAGTGTGGGGGAGAGCGAATCGCAGTCTTTGTCTGCAGACGAGGGAGGCGCATAAGGTCTATTTTGAGGGAAAGTGAAGAGAAAGCGAGATCTACAACTGTTGGATTCGTCAATGGAGTTGTTCTAAGACGCTTATCAGACACATATGCAAGCGGATGAGGTATGAGATAGCAGAGGTTAGATCTGACTGTCATGGCATTACTTTGTCAACGTTGCATTGTATGGAAGCTGGGGCATGAGCGGTTGTTCGAGGCGAATCAGGGATTGTAAACAACATAAATTAAGAATTGGTCCTGTGACCAACCAGGAATACTGATATAGATTCACTGCCCTGCCCTGGCTTCTGGCGTTGCGTATGAGTTCAATTATATCAGTTATGAAGATCCTTTGGTTTTCTACTGCAGCAAGGAAAAGCTTTCGATAATCTCTTACGGTAAGTGTTTCAGTGCGTGTGGTCACAAGAAAGATAATATAGACTCTGGGTTGGTTTCTGCAGAGGATAGGCTCTTCTCTTCTTCGGAAAAAGGTTACAAGCGTAGAAATCTCGACAGAACCTAAGTTCAAGTTGACTGTGGGAAAGATGGGAGATGCCGGTGAATCTAACCCTGAAACTGATGCCCTGTCTGTGGCACGAACTTTAGACTTCTCGGCCTTTGACAGGATGGAGAAGGATACCCTTGCGGAGGCAGGCCTGGCCACAGCAGATCAAGAGGCAGATGACATTGTTGAGGGGGAGGATAGTCATTTGCCTGAGGATCGAATCACAGAAGACTTTGCCTGCAGAACCAGTAACCACATAATAAAAGGGATTGGAGAAGAAAAGGGGATGCCAAGCAGTGATGTGCCTTCAATAGTGGTTGCTGGCAAACAACATACTACTGCTCCTGCTGCTGCAACAATGCCAGTTGAGCTCCAAAATTTCCTTCAATTGGCAGAAGAGTTCCAGGCTGAAGATGCAGAGAAGAATGGGACAGCTGAGACTCTCGATGCAGATGTTAACACATCACAGAAAGATCCTCAGGAGTCAGATGTGAAGATGAATGGCATAATTAAAGGCACAAAGGTTGGCAAGCCATTGAAAGCTGGAACAGGTTTAATTAGGAAGCCTGCACAAGCTGATCATCAGATGTCCAAGAGCCGCCTTTCCTCTGCAGTATCTTCCAAGGTGCATATGCGCACAAAGGGTGACACTGAAGGATCACAGAAAGGGAAGAACTATGCAGGAGATGAGCCTGAGTCTGCTGACACTGCATCCCAGTCTGGAGGGCACCAGCTGACTCGCACTTCCTTGGGTGGAGGATCACGCACAAAGCTTACTGTTCCACAGCCATTTGCTTTGGCAACAGAGAAAAGGGCCTCCCTTGGAGGTCGTCCAGCAGATGGTGATGTGGCAAGGTCTGTCAGAAATAGTGTCAGTGACACAGCCCGAACTGCCTTCAAGAAGCCCCAGATGCCGGTCAAGGTTCCGAAGGTGAAAGCCTTGCCATCTGAAAGCACATTGCCTGATGAAGGTTCTGTGAACGTTCTTGAGCAAGAGGCAAATGAAGAGCTTGAGGATGAGTCCCTGATGTCAACGCTTAAAATCAAGACCAACCAGACACTCTCTACAGCAGGGTTCAGCTTCAAGTGTGATGAACGAGCTGAGAAGAGAAGAGAATTCTACTCAAAACTGGAAGAGAAGCTGAAAGCCAAAGAGGAAGAGAAAAACCAGATCCAGGCAAAAACGCAAGAAGAAACAGAAGCAGAGATGCGACAGTTGCGAAAGAGTCTGACATTTAAGGCTTCCCCAATGCCAAGCTTCTACCTGGAAGCTCCCCCACCAAAGGTTGAAATGAAGAAGATTCCTCCAACTCGAGCTAAGTCTCCTAAGCTTACAACTTCAAGGCGTAGCAGTATCCTGGGATCAGAAGCTGAAGGTTCTGCATTGCCAGTGGCTCGAACCAAACATGACCAGAGACACATTGGGTTGGGTCTGCATCAGAAGTCCAATGATGCTAGTGATGACAAGGCTGCTGCTGGTACTAAGAAGCCTCTGAAGAAGGCAGTAACTAAGAAAATGCCTGCTGAGAAGAATAATTCACAAGAAAAACTAAATGGCAATGAGAAGCCTGAAAGTGCAGGTCCTCTAGATGGCCCCACCCACACTGTGTCAAGTACTGGTGAAGCTGTTCTTGGTGAGTTAGTTACGGAACAGAATGAACTGGAAGAGTTAAAGAGTGACCGTGGGCTCATATCTGAGGCTGGCAGAGGACGGGGTGTCAAGCCTAGAAGGTCTATGCATAGCAGTTCCTCTTCTGGGACTGAGCATAGCAAGACTGTCTCCTTGGAGGGAGGGAAGGCAAAGACCATCAAGGCATCTGCTCGAGTTGGAGGTGAGGATGCCAAAGATGATGTGAAAATGTCTAAGCAGTGGCGTCCCAAGGTATCCAATGCTGCTAAAAGGCATGAAAGCCTAGACTCTGATTCATCAGAGCTCATTATCAAGAGCAGCAGCCAAGACTTGGCCCCATCTCTGCCAGATGTGGCAGTGGCATCATGAGAGTTTGACTTGTTACTTGAATTCCAGCAAGGATGTTCCTCACTAACTGGTGCACCATGATGTTGTATTGTGGTAGCTCTCTGTAAGTTGACGGAGCTTTGTTGTCTGGATTCAAATGTGCCTACATGAAACAGCCATGTACTAGTGTTGGTACATTGACACTGTTGAAGTTCATTTTCAGTATGAGACAAAGCGGCATGTTCTTATGTAGTAGAGGCATGGGTTACGTCAGACATGTTTGTGAAGTCAGTATTGTGAGTACCTATGTAGACTGCATGTTTTGGTAAAACTATATTCATGTGGCAAAATGAATAGGAGACCTTCATCATGTGCTGCTATGATGTGTAGTTCACAACAATTTTATAGATGTACATATGGTTTTATGTCCAGTGAAATGTTTGTGTCCAACTGATTATGGGTTTTAGGAATAGTGGATTCATGTCCAATAGGGCTTCCAATTGGCCTTGTTTATTTTGATCACTGGTAGGAGTCCTAGAAGCTGCAATAGCTTGGCAACTGCATGATATGATTACACCACATGGAATGTGCAGCACCATCAGTTTGGGTGTAGTTAGGCTTCTGGCTGCAATCTGGTTTGCCCACATGTCTCCCAGGGAGACCAAACCTTAGTGTGGCTTGTGCTCAGCTCAAGTAAACATTCTGGGAAAGAGTAGAAATGTGCTGTGACTTGGCTAATTACAAACAGTGTAGGCACACACTCAATGTATAGTATTTCTAAGTAGCATCAAAGAGATCATTTTACCCCTGGCAATGTGAATGCTCATTTCTTCTCCTTGTTAGTTTAGGGTTAGTTTCAAGTTTTCGAAATCTTTCACATGTGCATTAGAAGTTGCATTCTAGGGTATCTCTCATGCTTGTCACTTTATAAAGTGGCCTGTACAGATTCCTGCGTCCGATGACTGTAATGTAGAGTAAGCTTTCTTTTTACCAGTGGAACATGAGGTCGCATTAAGGTACAGGATGAGATGAAAAAAGTGCATCTCATCTCTTTCTGTAGCAATTTTTCTTTGTGCAACAGTCCAATGGACTCATTGTGAAAGACAGGAACTGGTTCAAGAATTTTAAATTCAGGAAATTAATGACCTTAGGCTCAGCCTAGAGACAAGTTAATTTCATTAAAAGACTGGTAATGCAAGATCGACTTTCAATGCTTTGAAGATGGTATGTGGGTGAAAAAGGATCTTCAACGTTTTATATAAAATTTGGTCCAACCAAGAAATGGCATAGAAAGAGATAGTACAGAGATCACAAAAAGGCCTCAAAAAACTTGTGAAGCAAATTTGAGAAAGTATGACTGATTTTTTGGCAATGATTTGAGGATGTCACATGTGTGATTACAGATGGTGGAGGCAATGATATGATCTAACTATTTCTGCCACACTAGAGTTGGAAAATTGGCAAAGTTAAATGTTTGGAGTTCTGTTAATGGCTATGTAAATTTGCGAGGTGTAAGTTTATGGGCTATTCTGTCTTTTGGGTTGATTTGTGTCAAATTTTGACTTGAATTTTTGGCAAATGAACTCTGATTCAAGCAATCAAGCCACATAATTCTGGTTGAAGCAATCAAACCAGGTGACAACTCAAATGTGCAAAGCAGAGCACAAATACATCACTCTGGGGGGAGTTGAAAGTTGAAACCCATCTCTTGTGAGACTTTGTCCATTGGAACAATAGTGTACCTGTACCTAAACCCCAAAACATTAACAATTCCAAACATGCAAATAAATTAGCAGAGCATTCGGATGCACCCCTAGCGCCAAACCAAAGGCAAAACCAAATCCTTGCTCTTGAATGCCACTAGCAATGTGTAAACCACACACCTGTGAGCACCAATCTTACAAGGAAATGACCCAAGTCTAATTTCAAAACCAACAAAATGAAAGGGGTTGGTATGTAAACTATCAAAAGAGAGATCATGATTGCCCCATAGGTACATGAGGAGCTAGAAGTTTAGCTACATGAGCGAAATGATGTCTACCACTTTGAAATTTGAATCATTAATTGACAGCATGTTGGTTCTTTGTGTCTTTTGGGGACGGTGCAGAGTTTGTGCATGCATCTTTCCGAGCATTGATTGCCACCTAATCTGGGAAAATTTGGAAGGTAGATAAATTTTGTGCATGAAAACGAATACACAAATTTTAGTGCCACAACAAGCAATTTCTTAGCTTAGTGTTTTTAAATGCCACACTTGAGAACATACATTCATCTTCCACAGAACCAAGGAGTTGAATCAAGGGCTAGAACTGTAAATCTATTGGATGTCCAAGCTTGGGGCAAAAGAATGATCTTTTTCCAAACAGTAAACTAATGACCACTCTTTAATACATCCTAAAATAAAATGGTTGTGAACAAAGTTCCACAAAAGTTATGTTCATAAAAAACATTGACATTTTCCTTGAACCTTGTATAATTGTTAAATGATTAAATGGTGTTGGATTCATTAAATGTAGCCTATAGGGTGGCCAAACGTAGTGTAAAGGTATGAATGATACAAATATAAGGTAAGAGCATCATAAACTATTGAAATAAGCACTGTGATTAAAACAAGGTCCAGCTTCTTAATGCACTTATTTTTTCTTCAAAGAAAAGTTGTTTGAAAATTCAATCCAAGTGGAATCACATTTTTTTGAATTTTTTTCGAATTAATGATGAATTTTAAAGCATTTGTGGTAGGGTAGTTGAATATCGTCACTAGGCCACTCCATGAAACATGCACTTGCTACCCATGCCTCATGAGATTAGTCTATGGGCCCCCAACCTTTCCAAACCTGAAAAAGGTGTAGTCCAATTTATCAAATGCTCCCTCACAATAATTAATCTAGGTCTTGATCTCTCTCGGCACCTGTTGCATTGCACTTGATTTTCAACACACCGTATTTCCCAACCCATCTCACCTCTCAAGCCCATAATTTTTCATCCCTATCTTTTTATCTCTCAATATTGTTTTGTGGGTTTTCCATAGCCTTTGGCTAAGGGGGAGGAGAGGGGGGAGGGGCACAATCTTAATTGAATTTAAAAGATATGCAGGTAAAAATAGGATGTCATGTATTGGTTGTTTAGTAGAAATTATAATTTAATTAATCCTATAATAGAGTTATAATTATTCTAAAGATCAATTTATAATAATAAAAAAATTATATCATGCAACAAATATCCCACATGACATCCATTATCTAGAGAATTCACCATATTCTACTTGAAAAGCAAAGGAGTTCCATATTGCATCTACTCAAGTGAATCAAGCTTTACACAAGTTAATGGTTGCAATGAGCATCAATCTTGTGGTGGGAAGAGGAGTAGCAACATTCACATTATGAACCATTGGACTTTTGACACCATATCAAATTTGTTGATATTAATTTTTGTATTCTAATGCAACTTGCATGGACCTCCCTTTGTTTTAGCTCTACATTTTTAAAAATTACAATCATTCCTTCATTCTTGACAAAAATTAAATCCACAAACTTCATACAAAAGGAGATACCCATTGAATTCCATGTCATGAACTAACAATACACATTTTTTACACATTTTTTCTACTTTTTCATTGTAACCTAACCTAAATCATAGCTACCCATAAGTTTACATGTTATTCTCATTTTCAATGGCAGTCATACTATGTGATTGGAAATTGAGCATATAACACATAACATTATTGTTGGTGTGCACATGTTGAACCCTATTATGCCCATTCATTCCTTAGATTCACATCCATATGTAAACAAAAGTCTAATATAATTAAATGCACTTGGACCTCATTATCACAAAACATGAAGCATTGAGAAAAATTTTAAAACTATGCCATTTAATGTATTTTCCATGTATCACAATCCATTGAATAATAAGTAAAAGATGGAAGTGTTTGAAGAATGAAAAAACTTCAACCTAATGAATTACACACAAGTTTAGGTTTAAATGTGAATTAAAGCATGTGAAACTCAAAATGCCACTGGAAAATCCTCAAGTGTGAAGCCTTCATCAACAACATAAAAATTCATCAACCGATTGCAAATCATGCATGTCCTCCTTCAAAATCCAACAAGGGACATGTTCTCAATCTTCATCACCATCCATGACATCTTTCAAAATGCAACATAATTATCCACATGCAGCTTCAAACTCACAATCTAAAGGGCTTTCATCACAATACCTAAGTTTGTCTCCCCCACCATCATGTCCGTCTTGTTCCTAATGTGTTTGAATTTTGCCAAGGATTTAAAATGAAAACCTTTGTACACCTTTTCTCCTTTTGCCTTGTGTATGAACATTTCAAATGACCTCCTCCAAACATCAATTGGTCAAAAGCCCAACATCTATATCCTCTACATTAAGCCAATGAGAGGTTGTATCATCATATTTATTGACATGGAAAACACACCAAACCACATTAATACATGCAATTGCCTTCCAAGTCATTTGTAACCCTTGGAAACAAGCCTTCAACCATGGAATAAATTCAATAATTCATCCTTTACACCTTTGTACATATATGGAAAATCTCAATGCATAAAATGTCATCTAGAAAACTACTAAGGATGATTATGCCACTGTAATTGGCTTATGCTTGATGACCTATTATAATTGGTTGAATTTTAGCCATTTGCAAATTTAAATCAACATGGATGCCTCAAAACACTAGGAAGATGGTTGCCACCATAATTATGCATCAATAAAAATTCCACATAATTCTTGAGTTGCAAATCCCAAATTCATTGAGAACCATATTCCACCAATGCAATTAAAATATTACTTACATCCTTGCTAAAGAATAGCTTGTTAAATAAAGATTAGTGATGTGATTTACAACCCATTAACTTAACAGTTTGAAACATTGAAATAAAATACATGATGCCATTTGCACTTTGAAAATTAAAATTGAGCATGGAATGATGCAACAACCAAATTAAATTTTAGAAATGTATTGGAGTTGATGTGGAAAGCAAGTTAACAATGACAATAGATGTCAATAGGCATGAAGGTTGATGCTCACATTATATCATGCCAAACAACATTAAGTAGTCATGAAGTTGCCAACCTTTCATTTGTGTCCAACTATTAAACCAAAACCACACCAACCATCAAAATAGAAGTAGTCTAATTATCAAACCAAACTAAACTTATATTTTAAAAATAAGGAATGTGTGCACAATATAACATTTGCATCCACCTACTATGGAGCAAAGGCAAAAAGGATCTAGGCACAATTGACATGTTGGGGAAATGGACAAATTAATGCAACAAAACAAACATCTAGCCTTGTGTAAAAGCATCATATAAAAAACCACAAAATATATTGCATAAACAAGGATAGAATGTACACCATTTAAGATTCATAAACGGTGTTGTAGCTTATGATAAAATAACAATGTAGGAATATGTGTCAATGCGCACATTGAATTGCTAACGTGAATGAAACCATTATCAAGATAAGATTATCTATAATCTGAAAGCTCAACAAAGAACATGGGAAACATCATGTTGTTTAAGTCATAGACAAACTCGCTTCAATTAAGCACTAAAGTAGGACATGTTCTCCCATGATAAATCCAAAATGTACCATTAATCAAAAGGGAAGAGCTTTAGGTACACAATGTTGAAATAGGAAATTATAGATAAAATAGTTGAATTATTGCATGAAAAGGTTCATAAAAAAAGTGGAACAAGGAAAAATAAAATGTAATAGTAGTGATAAGACATTCAAATTCAAAGTTCTTACCCTTGGCATTGAGGCTTTCATGAGCATAGAACGAATCAAATCTTCAATCATTGTGGAAACAATTGAAGATCTTGCATTGTTGTTGGTTCATCATGAAAATGAAAAGTTACAGTCAAAATCAAATTTTACTTCAAAAGATAATGTACACATGGATGTGTTTGTGATTATCTACCATTTTTTTAAAAATTCCATGTTAATCAACCAAAAGGATGCATACAAAAAAAAAAAGCCTTCAAGCTTTAATGTTTATTCCCAATTGAAAAAAACTAGTGATTAGAGGGCAACATTTTTTTAATGGCAAAATATTGCCAAATTTGCACCTAGAAGGGGTAGCTTCTACCTTTAAGCCTAAAAAGAAACATTGTTTTAAAACAAATTTGTCAAAAGGTTAGACCAAATGGTAGATGGTTCACCAACTATCTAACCTTAAACCCATTGCCACACATGGTGAGCTTTTAGGGTTAGATTGTGACAAGTCAATGCCTTATTTTGTCAATGCCCTAACTCTTTTTTTTGTCCTTCACCAAAATCTCTTTTGTAACTTTAATCATTTCCACCGACTACTGTTGTTTGCCAAAGAGAACTTCTCGCCATCGTTGCCTACACAAAATTAAGTAGGATCACTAGTGATTCTACAATGTAGATCCATATGTTGGAATTAAAGGGACTTTCATTCATTGTGTAAGGGGGATTTGAAATGAACATTGAAGTTGTGAATGTTGAGGTGAGAGACTTATTAAAGATTCATGGACATTGTAACTTGCAACTTGAAGATGGTGGTAGCTTGCAGCTAGTAGGATTGAACAATGAGCATTGAAAATTTAGAACCTTTTATAATCTAGAATCTAGATTTGATCCCTTGCCTTAAACCCTTGTATTTTTTTTGCATTATTGTTGTATTCAAGTTTGATTTTGGAATCTGCAACCTTGAACAATGGTTGCAACTTAGAACTTGAGGGCTGAGGCTTGTGTAATGTCAAGTTGTGTGCATTGTGCATTGTGCCAATGTGCAATTCCATTACATAGTGCATAATGTGCACTGGTGTCTAGCAAATCCTTTTGCATATCATCATTGATGGAGGACTAAGGACCAAGGCCATATAAATCAAATTCTTTTCACAAATTTGGATTCTATAATAATCAACAAAGTATTGTCTAAGATTCAACTTTCTTTCTTTTCATTTTTACCTTTTTGTCATCATTGATTGATGTCGATCATTCTCAAGGGTCTATTGCACTATGCACATTGTTGTGACTTTGTCTTGTTTTCATCAAAGTCAAGAGAACTATGTTCCTTTTACTTCAAGTTGTTCAACTACAAATTAATTTGAATCACCATTATCTAAGATTTAAGGTTGTTAGGCTTAATGTAGGCAACCATTATTGTTCGATGTAGGCTTATTATAGGAAACCATTGATGTTTAATGCACGCACAATGTAGGCATCCATTGTTGTTCAATCCAAGCTCAGTGCATGCAACCATTACATCTCAATGCTTAGTGCAGGTAGCCATAAATGTTCAATGTTTACTACTTAATGCAAACTACCATCATTATTCATATCTAGGTCATTTAAATTTAAGGTTGGTTAACCATCATGCCCATCCCCAATTGTTTTATAAATCACTACCCAACCATCACTAATTTTCTTATAGCCATTTACTTTCACAACCTAGCTAACTGCCACTATTATCAAAGATGGCACCTTTGAATCCACCCTAAAACTTTGTTCTATTTTTTTTTCTTTAAAAAGAGTTTTCCTTCACTTTTGATGTAGCATTGTCTAGCCAAGAAACCCCAAACCCCCTCTCTCTTTTTGTTCCTCCCTCTGAGGCAGACCTATGGATTTATATTGAAGAAAAATAAAAAATGAAAGGAATATGAACAAAACAAAGTTTTCCAAAACATTTGTAGTGCTAAACTTTCATGGGCTAATCAATTACGGGTGAAGATGGGAAGGTGCATCAGATTAAATGTAAAATCTATTCCAAAATACAAAGGAAGGATAAATTATCAACCCCTAAGTTGGACAACCTTGAAAACATTGTGGTAGGAGGAAAACACTATAGTTGTAATCCCAAGAGTCTATAAAGCTAAAAAATTCTACATGAAAAAAAATTAAGTCCATGAGAAAAATGAACATCTATATGCAAATGTTAAGAATGACACAATAGCCTATTAGGTTTTTCATGGTGTTGCTGCCAAAAGGAAAAAAAATTGGTCTAGTTTGTTGTTTATTTTCACGTGGCATATGAAGGTAGATCTATGATAGATTATGAAAATATGAGCAAGTTGTTGCAATTCCTTGATGTTAAGGATTTTCTAAGAACCCGTTGGTCTAATTTAATTAGTTAGGGGATGGCAAGTTGTATGCATGAGTTGGTGTTGAAGAAAACCGAGGATTTGATTCAAGCTACTAGGTTTATTTCCTTTCTTTTGATGAAATTACAAGTAGTGTTGGCTAATTCTTGATTTTTCCAATATCCACTAAATCGGTATTAAAAAAGTTTGTTTTTCACTTACACACATGATCTATCAAGTATTAAGATTTTTCAAAAAATTTGGGACCTGCTTAGTATCAACTTGTTGGAATAATCAACCAATACATCATAAACTTCATGGGCCACAACTAGTAATAATAATAATGTGAAATCTATTTCATCACAAACTTCATGGCCGAAGTCACAATTTGGCAATAATGGTTGTGCGAATTTTATTTTTCATAGGTTCGTTTAGAATAGACATGAATGTGATTCATCTACTTGTATTATTTGAACATTAATGTCATGTGCATTGTTTAGACATCAATGTCATATGCCTATTCATATTGTTTAAACACAGATGTTGTATGTCTATTTGTGTTGTTAACACACAAAAGTTGTGCACATGACTTTTGTGTTTAAATAATAAAAAATTATAAAATAATAGATTTCACACAGATTTAGAACGAACCCATGAAGCTTGTAAATTTGTGATGTTTTCATAGGTTTGTATGGAATAGACATGGATGTCATTCATCTATTTGTATTGTTTGAACATTGATGTCATGCACATTGTTTAGACACAAATGTCATATGTCTATTCGTATTGTTTAAACATAGATATTATATGTATATTCATGTTGTCTACACATGAAAGTCATGCACATGACTTCTATCACGTATAAATAATTCGTGTTTAAACAACACAAACCTATGAAATAATAAATTTCACACGAATTTGGAAGGAACCATGAAGCCTATAAATTTCTAATGTATCAATCTATTTGTTTTATTTACATGTAAAAATCGGTTAGTATGCATAAAGGTTAGTTTTTGCAAGACCTTATTAAGACCGGCCAATATACTGCCTAAGTCAATTATGAAACATTTTTTTTAAAGCAATTTTTTTTTCCATTCTTTTTATTTTCATTCTTTTCTCATTTCTTTTTTTTTTATTACCATTTTTTTCACATTTCTAAATTTCACATTTCAAGATTTTAGTTCTCTATCATGATTTTTTGATCTGAGAAGAAAAATGGTACCAAGCGTGTGAAATCATGGGAAAGTAAATTATGATGGTCTATCATTTCTCCATAGTTAAATTAGACATTCCTTGATCCAACAATGGCTTGCAATGTGAAATCTTTGACAATAGAGGCAAAGGAGGACTGAAACTTCACCCCAAAATATCAAAAACCATGATGGATTCTTGAGAATGGCCACCTTGTACACTTGGCAAAAAATATAGTCATTTCAATTCTTGTAATTTTTTCTAAGCCATAGATTAGGGGAAGTAAAAATTCATTGATACAATGGTACATCACAAAGTTACAAGCTCCATGGGTTTGTTCCAAATTCGTGCAAAATTTGTTATTTCATAGTTTCATATTATTTAAACATGAATATCATGCATTATTGAAATACGAAAGTCATGTGCATGACTTTCATGTATAAATAACATGAATAAACATACAACACCTATGTTTAAACAATATGAATAAACATATGACATTCATGTTTAAATAATGCGCACAACATCAATGTTCAAACAATACAAGTAGATGAATTACATCCTTGTCTATTCCATATGAACCTATGGGAAACACATTTCGCATGACAATTATTACCAAATCGTGACCCATGAAGTTTGTTATGTATGCCACCATTTAAATGTAAGGTAAAGACAAAGCTAGCCAAAAAGTTCCATTTTTTAATCACTATAAAATCCACATTTGCACACAACCAAAACAAAAAAATGGAATAGATCTAGCAACTAATATAGTAAGCTTCAAAACAAATGTGTTTGGGACATTGGACATTTTACCAACTCCTAAAGAAATGAAAACAAGAAGGTGATTCCATGCATAATTAAAAATAGCTAGCATAACTAACCAATGTAATCAACCACTTGGGCTAACACCTCAAAAATCTACATAATGGCAAAACACATCCCCAAAAAATAGAGCAAAATGTTCATCACATTTTAGCCCATGATTGACTTTGAAATAATTAACTACATTCAATAATGTATCATTTTCATCAATGATATCTACCTCTTCCATAAGGATTCCATTAATGGACTGCCATTCTTGTGGGCAATTCGATCTTGCATCAACTAACCAATTTTTCATTATCATCACCAACTTATCCAAATTGTCAATTCCTAGCCTACAACGCTAAAAGCTTGTCAACATTCCAACAATGTTGAATATTATTTCAATTTCAATATGGGATGTAGGAATCTTTAGAATCTATTGAACCATGTTAAAAGAAACATTTGGAAACCGTGCTTCATGGGACTTCCACCAAGTCAAAGGCAGTATAAAATTTTATATCTTCACATGCAAATGGAATAAACCCAATTCATTTTTCAACAACTTGTGCAAAGTGGTTGCATTTGAAGTCATTACCCCAAAGATGGAATCATCATCAATTGGTGTTGCTTTAAGCAAGCCATCAATGGTGGGGTTTAGGAAATGAAAAGTAGCCACCATCAATGGTAATAGAGTCTTACTATCATACTTAACCATAATTTCTATAATTTTTTCCCATCCAACAAACACTTTCACCACATCAAAGGCGAGTCTAACATTAATGCCAACATGTTGTGAACAATGCTAGCATTGTAAGAAGATGTAAATGCCAGAAATGAATCCAATGTAACTTGAACTCTACCATCATACGCACCCACAATGCCCCCAATTCATATTCAAAATCCTCCCCCCACAAAATTGAAGGGGGTAATATTAGATTGTTGAATTTGATTTTACACACACACAATGATTGAAATAGCATAATTTAAGGCATCAAAAAGTAACCAATATCCTCAAGTTTGATTGAGGATACATTGCTTCACAATAGGAAACATAGTTTTAACAACCACTTTACAAACTATTCATGTGTGTGCATCGACACATGACCTTATAATTCTTGAGTTTCTTGCCTCCCATAACATAGATTGGTGGCATCATAATACTCCAAGGTTTCCTAAAATAAAATCACCTTGTTAGCAAACCTAGTCTTCATTGGTGTTTTCATTTTTGATGGGAGAACCCAACATCAAGGCATGCTTTATGCCATTCATTGCACCCTTAGCCAAACTTCTTAGTCCATGTATTTGTTTTTTGTAGTGTAGATTAAATGGCCTTCAAGCTAACTTCCTCCCTAAAACCAATATAAACTTTAGTATCATTACAAGCATATTGGCATGATTTGTTGAAAGCATGGCCAAAACACAACCTTACCAAGGAATTGCAAGTCCTAGAGGACCACAAGTAACAACTTATGCGAAGACAAATTGCCACCCTCGTCCTTCACATAGGCAATTAGTTTGTCTAATAAATTATACAATGAGAAGAGATCCTTGAAATGCAATTCCATTGTAATTCCAAACATCTAAGTGGCTTCAAAAAATTCCACTATCACATGGCAAGGCACCCACAATGAGTTTATGAAATTAATCACAATAACAAATGTGTCATATCCAAATCTAGACATGCATAAATCAAAAGATATTATTACTATAACACATGAATCCATGGTCTTAATCACGAATGAAAGGATGGCATGTTGAACCATTTGCTTGCGGTTTGAAAACACAACTTAGGGATTCTGATGCATGATCAAGTGCTTCAACCACTAACTTTAGATACAACAAAAATAGGCATGTAGGCTTTGGCAATAAACAATAACAGGTCTTCCATATTTTTTTGTTGTTGTGCATCATCCTTTTTCTAAATATTACCATTCCCAAAATGATTTGTGATGGCCCCATAACCAATGACAAATCTTTTTTTGGACTTTTTTCGATGTAATTTTTTTGAATTAAAAACCACATTAACATTTTCAATTCCACTTATACCAAACAATTGGATGCTCACTTAAAATATTTTTCTTCATAAAAATAATCCCATGTTGCTAGTTGTAAGAAATCATACCTTTCCTCCTTTAAATGGTACTACCATCATAGTAATTTGGGCAAACAGAATGGCACATCACACAACACATAACTTGAAGCAGAATAAAATTTAGATTACTACCATCATTCACCATAAAAAGATGTCAGGGGATAAACAACATGTGGTGAAGAATCCATGCTTCCTAATTTAAGATGAGTTGAGCCTTCAAAACCTCCCATGCAATTTTTGTTTCTTCATCCAAATCGTTAGAGACTGTAATGTTTTCACATGCAAATGGTCCACTTGGTGTTGGAATCAAACCAAATACTAGCCTAAATTCCTCAGCTAAGCTCTCCAATTCCAATTGGGCATCATCATAATCAAAACCCTGATGCATATGCACATTCAAACCAAATGTTTCAATCTGATTTGCCATTTGGATTATAATTTACAACGGAAAAAACTAAAAAACTCTAGAAGCTAGTTTACACACTAACATTGATGAATTATAAAAGTTTTCCTTTGATGAATTTAAAAATTCACAACTCAAAATCAAAACCATGAAACAATTCATGCAAATATCTTTATACAACACAACTTCAATGTTACACATCTAGTCCCATACACTAAAGGATGATGCCAAATAGAACATAGACAAAAACAACAACAATAACAAACACAAGCTAGACATGATAGAGGAAGGAAAGTATTTACTTATGTGACACACCCCCAAGCTCCTTAATGGACTCAAATGGGAGTCCAAACTGAAAACAACAAAAGAGCAAGGAGTCAAGGCACGCTCCCTGGTTCGCAGCACTTTGAGGGGGGTAAAGGGGGCATGCTAGAGCTCCGGGATGGGACTAGGAAGAGTGACAAGCATCAACTATTCACACAAATCTACACAAAACCAACACAAGGTGGTTAATGCATAGTTGGAGCACTTTTGGTGTTAGGACGAACCACGGGCAACTCGGATTCACAAGACTCACCATAGCCCAGACTTGGGGGAAGCCACCACCTTCCCCCTTATATTATATTTTGTGCCTCTCCATGAGGCCCACATCCAAATGACTTTTTGTCTTGAGACTCCCAAGTGGGAGTCCCGAAATTGCCAAAGTTGGGACTCTTACAACTTTGGGGCCCCATAACTTTGTGTGCAGACCTCTGATTAAGATGAGGTCTAAAAAAAAATTGTAGTCCTCATCGAAATTTTTTCAACAGTATGTCGCATGCCACCTGCACACAAGGAAATTGGGTCGATTCCCGACTTTTAGTGGTCGGGAGTCAAACTACCAATTTGACTCCCGGCCTTTCTTTTGACCATAAGTTATGTTTTAGATGTCCAAATGGATGATGCAAGCCCATTTTAGACATCTACGTTTTAATATCTTTCCAATGATATAAAGAACTTCACAAGCTATTACGTTTTGACCCTTGCAATCACTTTTTGAACATTCAGGAATCCACCGGGACTCCAACTCCCAACATGGGAGTTCACTTGGGAGTGTGAGGGTTCTTTCCCTCACACTCTTTTGCACTCCCGGGGGCATGAGAATGTGACTCTCGGGCTTAGTCTTGGCCTGCACCCTTGCAAGCCCTTTTGCCTTCGTCGCAAACCCAAGGTTGGGGTCGCGACATTATAGGTGTTTTAATTCGATTGTTGTAAGTTAAAAGGAAATTATGCCATCACAAACCCCCAATAATGCCTCGATATTTTTCCTCAACATTCGCAATAACATGAATTCAAGGATTTCACAAATTATAACCATTACAAATGTTAGGACATATTGTCATGTTTGGTAACTTTTGCAACCAAACATGATAATTTGTCCCAACATCAAATAGAAAAACATTGTCAAATGCAAAGCTAAAAGTGACATATGAAAGTGGGACTTGTGGTGGTTTAGGGTTTAGGTATACAACAAAAAGTGAAACCCTAAATGGATGAAGGTGTTTAAATGAAGAAAATAAAATTGATGAAAAATATGGATGAGAAAATAATCAACCCATGTAAGAATGATAGGTCCCCATCAGGGTATCAATAGGGTATTGAATTTTTTAAACTAATACATTACCAATATGGTATTTATAGGGTATTGAAAATCTTAATATCAAACCAAGTAGGTTCTTGGTCAAGTATTTCTTGGAAATGGAACCGATAGGTTAGTTATATGATATCCGGACCCTGGTGATACTCAAGTCATTTTTAATAACCAACCAACATTGGTTACAACAATGGATCAACAATCTTGGGTTTCCATCCATGCATATGTGGTTGAAAATTGGTAGCAAACACCTTTGTTGTTATCCTTGCAATGGGTGGTTGATGGGCCCATTTCAAATAATTTGAAAAGAATTTTGGTGGATGCCATGGTGTTGTATGGTGGTTTGATTTAGGAAACAATGGCATCAAAGTTAATTACCTTTGGAGTTAACAAGGTCAATGTGTTTCAAGGTGTTAGAACTAGGGTCACAATCCAATTGAAAGACCAAAATGTTCCATTCATGACTGGAATACATTGCATGACCCATTGCACAAATTTGGTAGTGCAAACTCTTTTAAATTTGGCCATTGTGCGAAAATTTGAAGATGTGCTAAAGAATTTGTATTCCTACTTCTCTCATAATCCAAAAAGAACTCAAGAGTTTATTAAACTAGCTAACATCCTGGAAAACACATTTTCATAAGGGAACACATAAGGGACAACACATTTTCAAGAACATTAAAACTCGATGGATTTATATGTTACTCCTAACAAAGATAATGCTAAAATGAATATAGAATCTTGGTTTTGAATACGCATCAAGATTTTGCCACCATCTTGCAAGTTGCCCATAACCTTCAGCTTCTATGTGACTTAAAAGTAATGTTGGGGCTATCTTGTTTGATGCCAATTCTTGAAGGGTTGAATGAACTAATTAAGTTTTCCCAATATTGGTAATGTTTTGTTTGGGACTTTGTATTTGTTATAAAGTTGTCATTAATACAAAAGTGGGTTGCAATTCATTAGTTTAAATCACTATGGAACTTTAAAAGTGAAATAAGTTCATTACACTTTAATGATTTTACTAGGGTTAAGGTTATTTCACTATAGGGTCATTATATAAACATCATGTTACATTACTAGTTGACATTATTCACTATTATAATTTACTATGGTAAATAGGTTTATTTTAATGTTGTCGTTTTAAATACCTTATATTATTTTAGGTTATATCTTATGTTATTTTAGGCTACCTTAATTATTTTGATTTATATTTTAAGTTATTATAAGTTATTATACCTTGGGTTATATACCTTAAACTATCATAGGTTATTCTATTTTAATATATCATAGTTTATTATAAGTTTTTTACTTTAAATTATTTTAAATTAAATTATTTAACTAACTTTAAGTTATACCTTAAGTTATTCAAGGTCATTATAGTTTATGTTATTATAAGTTATTTATCTTAAAATATAATAATTTAAAATAACATGAAACAAAAAAAATGGCCTAAGGTAAAATTACATATAAAAAATTACATATTATAGTTTAAGGTGGAATAACCTAGGGTAAAATAATGTTAAATGATCAATAATAGCTTGTAATAAAATAACCAATAATAACCTAAAGTAAAATACTTTAGGATAGTCAAGAACAACTAAGAATAGCTTACAAAAAATGCCTAAAATAGGCAATAATAGCTTACGATATAATATCCAACAATAATGTATGGCAAATACCCTAATTCATAGCCAACAATAATCTACAATAGAATAGCCAAAAATAACATATGGTAAAAATATCTTATAATAACTAATAATAACCTATGATAAAATATCCAACAATAATTTATGGTAAATACTTTAAAATAACCCCCAAAAAACTTAAATTTAAAAAAAAGTTAACAATAATAAACAATAGTTTTTATGATAAAATAACTTAAAATAACCTACAATATAATAGCCAACAATAACCTATGATAGAATAACCAAAAGTAACCTATTGTAAAATAACCTAAAATAACATACGATATAATAGCCAACAATGACCTATGATAGAATAACCAAAAGTAACATATGGTAAAATAACCTAAAATAACATACGATAAATTAACGAGCAATAACTTATGATAGAATAACAAAAAATAGCCTATGATAAAATAACTTAGAAAAACATAAGATAGAATAGCCAATAATAACCTATGATAAAATAACCAAAAGTAGCCTATGGTAAAATAACCCAAAATAGCTAAAAACAACCTATATGATATAATAACCAATAATAGCCTATGAAAGAATAGCCAACAATAACCTATGATCAAATAATTTTAAATAATCAATAATAGCTTATAATAAAGTAGCCAATAGTAGACTATGGTAATATAACCTATAATAACCAACAATAACCTATAATAGAATAACCACCAAAAGTGTACAGTAAAATAGCCACAAATAGTGTATAATAAAATAACCACAAATAGTGTGCAATAGAATAACCACAAATAATGTACAATAAAATAACTACCAATAGTGTACAATAAAATAACCACTAATAGTGTACAATAAAATAACCACCAATAGTGTATAATAAAATATCAACTAATAGCCTACAATAGAATAACCACTAATAGCCTATGGTCATATAACTTATAATAGCCACTAATAACCTGTAATAAAATAACCGCCAATAGCCTATGGTCATATAGTTTATAATAGCCACCAATCTTATATATTAAAGCAACAGTGGTGTTTGTCTGTCTATGTGGGCAGTGCCTAGAAATTTTTTCAAGTCATTGCCTGTTCCCTGTGGAGGTTCCCCAAATGTAACTGACTCCAGAGAAAAAAGAAATCAGGGGCAGTCTGATTTTTTGAGGCAAAAGATTTGGTAGACCAGAAAAAAAAATATTTTGGCCTTGGAAAGCCCAAAATCTCTTTTTTTTTTTTTTTTTGTATTGACCAAGACTAGCTTTTTTTTCTTTTAACTATT
>Ga0116227_10000561_pt1 | contig 73835 bp, 73 predicted proteins | sample S1TSphgellanicum_FD_89693 | JGI IMG/M metagenome (GOLD analysis project Ga0116227, IMG submission 89693) | Host-associated microbial communities from peat moss isolated from Minnesota, USA - S1T2_Fb - Sphagnum magellanicum MG | ecosystem: Host-associated > Plants > Peat moss > Unclassified... | reverse complement strand
CTTATTCAAATAGTTTCGTTTTAATGTAAGGTCATTATTAATGTTCCGCATAACGATTTAGCTTTAATTATATAAAGCTAATTCTGTTACCGAATTACTTAACCTTTACAGCAATGACAAATTTTATATCTTCTCCGTCAAATGCTTCCAATACCTTTTAGGTACATGCATTAAATGCAGTTTGGTATTTTTCCTTGCAGGGATATTGACACTTTTAAAGTAGTTTTTCCAAAGCACCTGGTAAATTTCTTCATCTTCCGTATAAGCAGAAACTACGTTTGTGGCTTTCGTATCCGAAAAATCTAAGGTGATGTATTCGGTATCGTGCAAATTGTAATGCACACCGTATTTACGCCTGATATCATAAATGATCCAGCGCTGATCGGCATAGCGGTTTTTAAAATGGCGGATCAGTAAAGGCAGCACGTTAAAATCAGGCTCTATAGCCGCATAAAAGGTTTCATCTTTTAATTTCTGAAAACGAATAAATGCTTCCATCCGATGTTTTTCGCGTCGTACTTTTTTTACCAGTTCTGATAAGCGCGCGACATATTTATTTCCATAATCTTCCTCGATATTTTGTCCGGCGTCAAAAACGTAACGGATAAAGCCTAACAGCGTATTATCCTCGCCTTCAATTTCGGCAACATGCGCGGCATATAAGCGCTGTACGCCCATTTTAGTTAGTTTTTGTTTCAGACCTTTTAGAACCCGCTCGGCCCGGTTGTTATCTGTTATGACTTGAATCACCTCGTCAAACATCGCGCTGCCGCTTTGCCCCTCTTTTTTTAGATCTACTAATCCTATTTTTTGGTCATAGATATCGAATACCGCTGTAAGTAAACCTTCAAAACTGCCGTCGTAAATAAGCGTCGTCATGTTTAAAAAAGGTTTAACTGGGTGGTGGCGTTCTTCAGGTATTTACTTTGCGATTCGGCCAGAATAAACTGTTTAATGCGGCTGCCCGTTAAATCCCGCTTTTCAAAATCCGCACTGTTGCAGGTTATAAAATATCGTGCACGGTTAATAGCAATGCCCATTTGTTTGAGGTGATCCCAATTCAGTTTACCAAACTTGCGGCCGTTCACAATTTTATGCGCCGACTGTACTCCTATCCCCGGCACCCGCAATATCAACTGCAAGTCGGCCGTGTTAATATCCAGCGGAAAAACCTGCATGTTGCGCAAAGCCCAACTGAGTTTGGGATCAATGTCGAGATCGAGCAGTGGCTGTTCCTGATTAACAATCTCCGTTACGTGAAAGCCATAGTTACGCATCAGCCAATCGGCCTGATAAAGCCTATTTTCGCGCACCATGGGTACAGCTGTATTTAATTCGGGCAGGCGCTTATCGGCCAACACGGGTACGTAGCCCGAATAATAAACGCGGCGTAAATTATACGCTTTATAAAAGCCGGCGGCGGTATATAAAACCTGCTGATCCGTTTCGGGCGTGGCACCGATGATCATTTGAGTACTTTGCCCGGCCGGTGCAAACATGGGAGCTTTTTTAAAAAGCTTCTTTTCTTCCGCCCGCTGAATGATCTCGGTTTTAAGGAAGCCCATCGGTTTGATCATTTCCTGCCGATTTTTATCAGGTGCCAAAAGTTTCAGACCTTCTTCGGTCGGCATTTCTAAATTAACGCTGAGGCGGTCGGCGTAGAGGCCGGCTTCACGCATTAATTCATCGCTTGCGCCGGGGATGGATTTGAGATGAATGTAGCCATTGAATTTATGCTCGGTACGCAGCTTTTTTGCCACGGCGACTAAACGCTCCATTGTAAAGTCGGCATTTTTAAAGATGCCGGAGCTAAGAAAAAGCCCTTCGATATAGTTACGACGGTAGAAATTAATGGTGAGATCGACCACCTCCTGCACCGTGAAAGCCGCACGCTTAATGTCATTGTTTTTACGCGATACACAGTAGGCACAATCAAAAATGCAATGATTGGTCAACAGAATTTTTAGCAGGGAAACACAACGACCATCTTCTGTATAGGTGTGGCAAATACCATTACTGGCATTGCCTAAACCTTTATTTTCGTTTTTGCGCTTGCTCCCGCTTGATGCGCAGGACACATCATATTTGGCAGCATCGGCCAGTATATTTAGTTTCTCAATTATCCGCTCCTCATTCATCGAAACAATATTACTAATATTTTTAGTATTTATTAATTTTATCTCAGAGCTAAGAGGATTAACAAGCGAAAAATTACGGCTATGCAAATTCAGTGAACAATTAAATATCTTATTATCAACACCTTGATGTTCATGTTCACGCGTGAACACGGGCCGCGTCGCAAAACACCCGTGAACAACCCTTTGCGACAAACCAAATAGTCTTTTAAAACTTTTTAGGCTGAAAAGCCTTATCAAAATAAAACATTGTTTATGGAAAATCTATATACCGCCGTAGTCACTGCCAAAGGCGGTCGCGACGGGCACATTAAATCATCAGATGGCATTATCGATCTGGAATTGAAAAAACCTAAAGCCTTGGGTGGCGAGGACGGCTACGCTAATCCCGAATTACTTTTTGCAGGTGCCTGGGGAAGCTGCTATTTAGGCGCTTTAGGCTCGGTGGGAAAAAGGGATAATGTGAATGTAAGCGAGGCTACAGCTGAAGTGCATATCGGCTTTAATAAAGAAGGCGAAACGTCTTATGCTTTGTCTGCTGAGGTTAGAGTACACGTGCCGGGGATTACATTAGAGCAAACTCAAAAGCTGGCAGATGCCGCACATCGTGGTTGCCCTTATTCAAAAGCTACCCGTGGGAATATCGAGGTGAAGATTGTGGCGGTATAAAACGTTTGTCATTGCGAGGGACGAAGCAATCGCGAACATGAAGAGCGGCTCTGCTTATCCGCGATTGCTTCGTCCCTCGCAATGACAAATTGGAGAAAAGAAGCTTATTATTCGCTAACTTTCTTTCCCAGTACGCTATGTTTATAGCCATAGGTAAAATAAACCACCAGGCCAATAATAAGCCAAATCAGGAACCGGATCCAGCTTTGATAGGTTAGTTCGGTCATCAGGTAAAAACAGCTCATCAAACCCAAAACCGGGATTAACGATAAGTTTTTCAATACCGATAGTACTGTCAGTATCAGCGATAGAATAACAAACAGGAAGAAAGGAAAGCGCTCGTGCACGTTTTCACCGGTAAATAATTGGGTAAACGGTTTCCAGAATACTATCATCCCTATTACAAACAGAACCGGTACAACAAATTTTGCATTAACGTAAGGCAGGTGGAAACGGCCCTTTTTAGCAGCTTCGCGCGGCATCAATAAAACACCGCCGCAAACTAATACAAAGGCAAATAAGGTCCCAATACTGGTTAAATCTGTTACTTCTGTCAGGTTCATAAACAACGCCGGGATTGCCACTACAAAGCCGGTAACGATAGTCGCAAACGATGGCGTATGATATTTAGGGTGAATGCGTGAAAACGCTTTAGGTAATAAACCATCGCGACTCATGCTCATCCAAATCCGCGGCTGGCCCAATTGGAATATCAGTAACACGCTGGCCGTAGCTATCACAGCGCTAATAGAAATTACATAACTGATTTTGTTTAATCCCACCTTTAAAAACACAAAGGCTAAAGGGTCGCCCACTTGCAGTTCTTTGTAGGATACCATCCCGGTGAGTACCAGAGCAATTAAAATATAAAGTATGGTACAGATTATTAACGAATAGATCATCCCTTTAGGCAGATCTTTTTGTGGATTCTCGCATTCTTCGGCCGTGGTAGAAATGGCATCGAAACCAATGTAAGCAAAGAAAACGCCCGATACACCCTTCATCACCCCGCGGAAACCATTAGGCATAAATGGATGCCAATTGGTCGGTGTTACATAGAAAAATCCGATGATAATTACCGCAATAACAATGGCAATCTTTAAAATCACCATGGCATTAGTTACCTTTTTGGTTTCGCGGATGCCGATATATACCAGGTACGTAATGGCCACCACAATTAGCAAAGCCGGAAGATTAGCGATCAATTTAAAACTACCTGCACCCGGCGCCGTATTCCAGGCCAAGGCCGCTGCTTTCAGGCTATCTGTAATCTCCGAAAGTTTACCGGCTTTAGTTAGCTCCTGCACTTGTTCGTGCGCTTTAAAGGCTGTGAAATAATCTAAAGTTAAATATTGGGGCAAATGGACGTTAAAGCCCGCGAGGAAATTTACAAAATAGGTACTCCAGGATATTGCCACCGCAATGTTGCCGATAGCATATTCCATTAACAAATCCCAGCCGATGATCCATGCAATTAACTCGCCGAATGATGCATAAGCGTAAGTGTAAGCACTACCAGCGACAGGGATACGTGAAGCAAACTCGGCGTAACACAAGGCGGAAAACCCACAGGTTACTGCCGTTAATATAAACAAAATGGTAACGCCCGGGCCGCCTTGAAAAGAAGCTTCACCAATAGTTGAAAAGATCCCTGCTCCCACTACTGCGGCTATACCCATCAGGGTCAGGTCTTTTACACCTAAGGCCTTAGTTAAACCGCCGGCCGAATGTTCGCCATCGCCGAAACCGCTTTTAACGTCATTTAATATGTGTTCAATAGATTTTTTCCGGAAGAGCTTATTCGCCATTTTCTTATGTTAGGGTCTTTCTTTTCAACCAAACATAAGCTTTTTTTTGGAAATAGTCACCTATTGGGATTTGTGCTGCATACACTTAGCATGCTTAGAAAGACTTACGAAGTTTTTAAAACTTCGTAAGTCTGTTTTTGAATTAAATGATACCCTTACTGCTTATACAGATCATCAATTAACAGATCCTTCTGCCTCTTTTTACGCACAACCAAAATCACGAATATAATAATCAATAAAGCCGCAACAGCTATTACAATCTGCGTCCCGCTAAAGCCTTGCCATTTACCGAAGGTTAGATACTGATCTGTACCGTCCAACTCGGGTGGCGATTTTATGCCGTTAAAAAAGGCTTTCATCTCTTTATCGGCTACCTCTTTACGGCTTTCATCGTAGAGGTACTGGAAAGTATAAGTTACGGGACGGGTATACAAAATGCGGAATTTACGCAGTTGCACACCGGTACCTGTATCGGTACGCAGTACAAAATCGTGCACCTCTAACTTGTTAATAATAGTGTCCTTGCTATTGGTAATTGTCCCGTTGGTTAAGCTGGCCTGAACTTTAAAAATATATTCTTTAAAAATGTTCTTCAGCTCTTTTTCCTTTTTCAGTACTTTATTATCCGGATTTGGCACCCGGCTAACAATGATATAACCGTACTGGCTATTGGCCGAATAAGTTTGCTGACCAAGCGTATCAATTTTACGATAATCGACAGGAAGGGTAACGCTTACTACGCTATCTAACTTTACTTTTTTCGATGTTTGACTATGCGCTGCTAAGCCCATAAACAATATGCTGAAACTTAATATTATCTTTTTCATAGTATAAATTACAACTCCAAATAGCGCTATTGGTTTTGGTTAAAATCACAATAAACAGATAATCAATATTTTACAAAGTAAAAATTCAAAATTGAAAAGTAAAAATCTTTGCAACCGACGCCTGTTAGTGTCTGTTTTACACTAAATCAACAAAAAAGAATTAAGGGTAATTGTATCTTTGCGGGCATGTCGCCACAAAGCACTTATACTAAGTACCCTAAAACGCTGTTGCGCGCTTCAGTAGGCGCTATGTTTTTTATGTTGGGCTTGTGTTTTGCCAGCTGGGCGTCGCGCATTGCAACCATACAACAAACGCTTAGCTTGTCAGAGGCACAGTTGGGCGGGGTACTATTTGCTTAACCAGTTGGCCTAATGCTTTCGCTCCCCTTTTCGGGATGGATGGTTGGCAAAATTGGCAGTCGTAAATTGTTATTGGTAGCCGTAGTATTTTACGGAATTGCTTTAGTAGGCTTAGGTTCGGTTACCCAGGTTTGGCAATTAATTGTATGCCTGATTTTTTTTGGTTTTGCCAGTAATGCAGGTAATATATCTGTAAATACCCAAGCCGTAGCCGCCGAAATATTATACGAACGCCCGATTATGGCTTCATTCCACGGCTTATGGAGTTTAGCCGGGTTTACCGGGGCCGGGATTGGCACTTTTATGATCGGTAAACAGATTATCCCTCAACATCACTTCATTTTTATATTGGCCCTGATGCTGGTTGTGGTGGTAATTGCATCACGCTATCTTAATAACGATAAAACCGCGCAGGAAGGTCCGGTATTTGTGATGCCCGACCGTTCATTGATCAAGTTAGGTATCATCGCCTTTTGTTCACTGATGTGCGAAGGCGCGATGTTTGATTGGAGTGTGATCTACTTTAAAAAAGTAGTATTGGCGGATGGCGCCTGGATTGCAGCCGGTTATACCGCTTTTATGCTCACCATGGCATCGGGGCGCTTTATTGCAGACTGGTTTGCCCTTAAATTTGGCTTGAAACGTATATTACAAATAAGCGGCCTGTTAACCGCTACCGGTTTATTAATAGCGGTGATATTCCCGAGTTTACCTGCCGCTATAGCGGGATTTTTACTGGTTGGCTTTGGTGTATCATCGGTAGTGCCCATGGTTTACAGCGCTGCAGGTAAATCGCAGACCATGTCGCCGGGCGTAGCCTTAGCGGCGGTATCAACTATTGGCTTCATCGGCTTTTTGGTAGGCCCTCCGGTAATTGGCTTTATTGCGGGCTTAACGGGCAGTCTGCGTTATTCATTTACTCTGATAGCCGCTATGGGCCTGAGCGTAGCGATATTATCTACCAAAGCGAAGATATCTTAAGAAGTTCGGAAGTCGGAAAGACCGAAAGTCCGGAAGATAAAAGCTTAGCACGTTGACCGGCCTTAACTATCTTTCGGACTTTCTAACTTACACGGAGTTTCGGACTCCCTTAATGTACCTCATACTCAAACTCCTCATACCCATTTTTAATATGAAATTTTAGCGGATGCTTGGGTTCTTCAATATCCAGCGAAAGCTGCGCGATGATCTCGGGCAGGTTATCACGAATCACTTTTAAATCTGTTACATGGGGCATTATAATTGAAATATCATCGCCAAGCGGCGTTATTTCCCAGCCGGTTAAATTGGCATTGCTTAATATATCTATCCATTTCTGCTGATACGCATTCATAATATTCGGTTTATTTAACAAAGGTATCAGGCGTTAAAAAGTTTGTTTTAAACAGAAAAGTCCTTTCTCCACAACTGGAAAAAGGACTTTTCTATATTGATTTTGACCCTTCTAATCTTCCGGACTCATTGTCTTTCGGACTTCCGGACTATAAACCTATTTCGCCGCCGAGAATTTATAAACAGTGGTTGATTTATAAGTTTGACCCGGTTTTACTTCTGTTGAAGGAAATGCCGGTTTGTTTGGAGAATCAGGGTAGTGCTGAGTTTCTAAACAAAGACCGGTACGGTATTCATTTTTAACCTTGCCGCCTTTCATCAGGTTTTTGCCGGCCATAAAGTTACCGCAGTAAAACTGGATACCCGGCTCGGTGGTGAATACCTGCATGGTAATACCGCTTTTATCGCCCGAGATGGTGGTGATCGGTGTGCTGATATCGTGTTTGTTCAAAACGTAGTTATGATCGTAACCTTTACCATTTTTCAATTGCTCATCAGGCTGATTAACGCGTGCGCCAATAGCTTGCGGAGCTTTAAAATCAAACGGAGTACCTGCTACCGGAGCAATTTTACCCGTCGGGATCAGGGTTGAATCAACCGGAGTGTAACCGTCTGCATCAATTTGCAAAACGTGATCTAATATAGTACCGCTGCCAAAACCGTTCAGGTTCCAGTAGGCGTGGTTAGTCAGGTTAACTACAGTCGGTTTGGTGGTGGTAGCCGAGTATTCAATTTTCAGGCTGTTATCATCCTGCAAAGTGTAAGTAACCTCGCTGGTTAAATCACCAGGGAAACCCTGATCACTGTCTTTCGAAACGTAAGTTAATTTCAGCGCGTTCTCGCCTACTTTAGTGGCATCCCATGCATGAGAATCGAAACCTACTTTACCGCCATGCAAGGTGTTAGGGCCGTTGTTTACCGGCAATTTATATTCTTTACCTTCTAAAGTAAATTTAGCGCCGCCAATACGGTTACCGTAACGGCCAATTAATGCGCCGTAGTAATCGCCTGCTGATTGATAACTGCTTACGCTGTCAAAACCAACAACAACGTCAGTCATTTTACCGTCCTTATCAGGCACTAACAAGCTTACTAACCTGCCGCCAAAGCTGGTAATAGCTGCTTGTACGCCGCTTTTATTTTTTAATACGTATAAATCGGTTTGTTTACCGTCAACTGTGGTTTGGAAACCTTTTGCATCAGGCAAAGTAAAAGTTGATTTGGTAGTAGTACTGGTTGCACTGCTATCGGTAGTTGTTGTAGTACTGCTGCCCGATCCGCCGCATGATGTTAAACCGGCTGCTCCTGCAATTAAAAGCCCGGCAGTAATGTTTTTTAAGGTAAAATTCATTGTTGGTTTTTGTTTATAATGTTTGGTTAAGAAATGTAAAGCTAACAGGAAATGTTTTTATTTTTTATTCGGGTTGATTTTTTTTAAAGAAAATTTTGATACATAGAAATTCTATGTATATTTGAAATGTAATGAACGCGCTTAGTAAAGATTTAATAGCCGCAACTTCTGTACCTGTAATATTGTCAATATTAAGTCAGGGTGAAAGTTATGGTTATGAAATTATACAGAAGGTAAAAGAACTATCTAAAGGGCAATTGCAGTTTTCGGATGGTACCCTGTACCCTATTTTGCGCAAGTTAGAAGAAAAGGAATTTATAGTATCTGAATGGCGTATAGCCGACAACGAAAAGCGCAGAAGATATTACAGAATAACGCTGACCGGCATTAATCATTTTAAAGAAGAGCAGGCATCGTGGGGATTAATGCAGGATATTATTAAACAAATATGGAGCCAGGGCAATATAATTTTAACCTGACAAGTGAGATTAATAATTGGCAGCAAAGCATACGGACAGGCGCCCTTACAGAAGACGATATTGAGGAACTAACATCGCACCTGTACGACGAAATTGAAGATTTACAGTCGAAAGGACTGAGTGACGAAGAAGCGTTTATGATTGCCCTAAAACGTATAGGGCACACAAAAGAAATTGAGGACGAATATGATAAACTGAATTTGAGTTTTTCAAACGGCTACAATTTATTGATGCTGTTTTGGGGAGCAAGCATATTCATGTTGATGCAAACAGTGCTTTTTGTTGGCCCGAATTTACCACGGTTGATAAAAAGTAAGCGTGATCATATTTGGTACCTTTTAGATATTGACCTAACCCGAACCCTATCATATTGTTTTTGCGTCATGGTAGGCGCTTTAACGGTTTTTAACATTGTTAAACCCGATAAAGTGTCTGCCATGTTTAGCAATTTAATTGCTAAATACAGCGTAGTTGCTGCTTTCTTTTCATTTTTTATTGGTGTTTGCGCATCATGGTATAACTACTCGTCAATTAACAGCAATACTGCCATTGATTTTTTTAATAAGCAGGAATCAATGCTTAGCGTACAATTATTGGCCACAATTTTTTATGGTTCCGTAATTTCTCTTACTGCCTGGCTTACCCTGCGCTATCAAAAAAAGAAATTCAGAAATATCAAGATTTTTAGCGCAAATCTTCATTGGTTAAGTAGTTTACTACTGGGTATTATCCTTACCTGGATTGTGAATGCTTCGCATATGGCAATTTCAACACCACTCACGTTTGGCACTATTATAGTTTGTTTCAGCATAGGTGGCTACTTAGTTGGCAGGTCAAAAAATTTTGTGCTTAATTTAGCAATGCTTCAGCTCTATAGCGCTTGCGAGTATTTAATAATCTCTATATTAAACACGCAAGCACACTTCCTTTTTGCCTTTGAATATGCATTTGTTATTATATCCATTTTGCTTGGCAGTTCTATCAGCCGAAAAAAAATCCGTGATGCATAATCTGCCTAAATAATTGATTTTAAGAGTTAAAAAGTCAAACTAAACTCATATTCGTCATTCTTTACGTTAGCTTAACATTAAATCGTTGAAGCTATTCGGCTAAACATATTACATTTGCACCGCAAACAATAGTCGGCGGCTTTTGTAAATAGCATAGCATCTGCTTAAACGATTTTTTATTTTTAATGGATAACCCCAATAGCACAAACGTACAACCACGCAAACCAAACTCAATAGTGCGCGGCCTGAACGATTTTTTTATCAGCTTATATAAAATCTACCTTTTCCTTGCTAAGTTTTTCAAGGAGGTTTTTTTGCCGCCGTATGAGTTTAATGAGATCGTCCGTCAAACCTACCAGGTTGGTGTACGTTCGTTTACGCTGATTACAGTTACCGGCTTTATTGTTGGGGTGATTTTTACTAAGCAATCACGGCCATCGCTGGCGCAGTTTGGCGCTACATCATGGTTGCCTGGCCTGGTATCTATTGCTATTATGCGGGCCCTTGCTCCTTTGGTTACGGCTTTAATAGCCGCTGGTAAGGTTGGTTCGAGTATCGGTGCCGAATTAGGTTCGATGCGGGTAACCGAGCAGATAGACGCAATGGAAGTATCTGGTACCAAACCTTTTAAATATTTAGTTAGTACCCGCATTATTGCAACCACCATTGCCATACCATTATTGGCCACTTATGTAGGCTTTATAGCTATGCTGGGTGGTTTCTTAAACGTCCACGCAGGCGAAGGCACCAGTTTTACAGTATATATCAGCCAGTTTTTTGATCAGATCAACTTTGTCGATTTTGAAGCTTCGTTGGCTAAAGCTGTATTTTTTGGATTTACTATTGGCGTGGTGGCCTGTTACCAGGGATATTACGCAGATAAAGGCACCGAGGGCGTTGGTAAAGCAGCTAATGCATCGGTTGTAACTGCCATGTTTTTGGTGTTTATAGAAGAAGTGATTATTGTACAAATAGCCGGCTGGTTCCGTTAAGATATGCAAAAACCTAAGGAACATATCGATTACAATAAGCCAATGATCAGCATCCGGTCATTGAAAAAGTCGTTTGGCGATTTGCATATCCTGCGCAGTGTTGATCTGGATCTTTATCAGGGCGAAAACCTGGTCGTTCTGGGTCGTTCGGGTACTGGTAAATCTGTATTGATCAAAATCATCTCCGGATTACTTAGAGCCGATTCAGGCAGTGTAAAAGTATTGGGCGAGGAAGTGACTACCATTACCGAGAAAAACCTTCAGGCTTTACGTTTGGATATCGGTTTCTCATTTCAGAACAGTGCTTTGTACGATAGTATGACTGTGCGTAAGAATCTGGAGTTTCCGTTGGTGCGAAACCAAAAGAACCTAACCAGAGCCGAAATTGACACTGCTGTAGAAACCGTATTGGATGCAGTTGGTCTTTCGCAAACTATTAACCAAATGCCGTCTGAATTATCGGGCGGTCAGCGTAAACGGATTGGTATAGCGCGTACTTTGATCCTACAGCCTAAAATAATGCTGTACGACGAACCGACAGCGGGCCTCGACCCTATCACCTGTATCGAGATCAACGATTTAATTAACGAGGTGCAGGAGCGTTACAAAACATCATCAATCATTATAACACACGATTTAACCTGCGCCAAAGCAACCGGCGACCGCATAGCTATTTTGCTTGACGGGCAATTTCAACGCCAGGGAACTTTTGAAGAGGTATTTGATACCGACGACGCACGTGTGAAACCATTTTACGATTATAATTTTATACAATAACATTACCATGGATACCGGAGAAAGCAGACGCGCACTGATTGTGGGCATATTTATATCACTGGGCATTGTCTTATTTGTTTTAGGCATATTTACCGTTGGAAGCGGCAACAAAAGTTTTGGCGGGATGCCTGTTAATGCAGTTTTTACCGATGTGGCCGGCTTAAAAAAAGGTGGCGGCGTTTGGTTTTCTGGCGTTAAAGTCGGGACTATTACCGATATTCAGTTTACCGGCCCTGAACAGGTTACCGTTAAAATGACCATCGACAAGTCAATTCAACAATACGTACATAACGATGCGACTGCAAAAATTGGTTCGGATGGTTTAATTGGTAATAAGATTATCGATATCAACAGTGGCAGCCCCCAAGCCCCTATTATTAAAGAAGGAGACGTGCTGCATGCTGAAAAGATGTTATCTACCGATGATATCACTAAGACCTTACAGGAGAACAACGTAAATATCCTGGCTATCACTAACGATTTAAAAAAGGTAACCAAACAAATGGCCGAAGGTAAAGGCATGGTGGGTACTTTGTTAACAGATAGTAATCTGGCTAACAAATTTCGCAGCATTGTGCAAAATTTGGATAACACCACAATTGCCACCAAAAACATGTCGACTGAGATGCAAAGATTCGCTTCAAAGTTGAACAACAAAGGTACTTTGGCCGATAACCTGCTTAACGATACCACAACTTATACTAAACTAAAAGCAGCGGCATCTAACCTGCAAGCAACCACTGCCAAGGCATCAGAATTTGTAAATAACCTGAACACCGCCAGCGGCAAGCTAAAAAGCACCGACAATACTTTAGGCGTATTACTGAACGACCCTAAAGGCGCAGAACAGATAAAAAGCACCTTGTACTATCTGCAACAAAGTTCAGTTAAACTAAACGATGATTTGGAAGCCTTACAACACAACTTCTTCACCCGCGGCTTTTTTAAAGACCGTGAGAAAGCTAAAGCTGATAGCATAAAGAGGGCACAGAAAGGTAATTGAAGATCAATCAATTAGAGATTAGCTTTCAAAAAAGAAAAAGCTTTCGATTAATCGAAAGCCTTTTCTTTTTTGGGATACTGCGATTCTAAAATATCGTAAAAAAGTCTTTCAACACAGCCTGATATTGATCTGAGTATTGCTTTAACTCCTGATAAATAACAAAATTACTTTTAATTACTTCTGACTCTGTTTGCCCGAATACCAATAACTCCCTGTGCGGCGCAGAATCCGGATAAGACAAAACGCTGATTACTTCGTGAAGCTGTAAATTCTGTTCAATAGCCAGGCTTTTCACTAATGCCGAGGTATCTAAAGGTAAAATCAACCAAAACAATCCGGTGTCGCTTATATGTTTCTCTGCGGCATTAATTAGTTTTTCAAAAAAGTCAGCATCGGCGTGTTTAGCCAGGTTTTTACCTGCACCCGGCGATTGTAATGAATTGATATAAAAGGGCGGATTGGAAATGATCAGATCATATCTTCTATCGGGATACTGTTCGAAAAACGACTCGAAAGAACCTGATTGTAAAGTAAGCCTATTGGCAAACGGCGAATTGGAGAAATTACTTTTAGCAGTTTGAGCCGCTGCTTCATCAATCTCTACTGCATCAATCAAAGTATTAGGAAAACGCTGAGCCAGCATTAAGGCTATTACGCCTGTACCTGTACCGATATCTACGGCTGTTTTAGGGTCATTAGCGGTCGCCAGCGCGCCTAAAATAGCGCCGTCGGTATTCACCTTCATGGCGCAATTAGTTTGGACTACATCAAATTGCTTGAATCTGAATAGATCAGCCATTATTACTTCTCGTAAAACTCGATAGGCAGTCCGTCGGGGTCGGCAATAAAGGTAAAGCGCTTGCCGGTGTATTCATCAACGCGGATAGGCTCGGCAACCACTTTATGATCGCTCAAAGAAAGTACGGTAGCTTCCAAATCATCTACCTCAAAACATAAGTGGCGTAAACCCGCAGCTTCCGGGCGCGATGGTCGCGCAGCCGGATTAGGGAAAGAGAATAACTCGATCTGGTACTGCCCGTTCACAGCCAGATCGAGTTTATAGGATTTGCGTTCGGCGCGGTAAACTTCCTGCACCACGGTCAATCCCAATATTTCGGTATAAAATATTTTGGATACAGCGTAATCGCTGCAGATAATCGCAATATGATGTACCTTGCTTAGCTTCAGCATTATTCGCCTAATATTACGTGCAATACGTTATCGTAAACCAGTTTCACATCCTGAATGTTGCCAAAGCGTTCTTCGTCTATCATCAGGTCGCCTTCGCTGGCAACGGTACCCAGTAAGCTAAATTCAACTTCGCTGGTAGCCATCAGTTCAATAAAACGCTCCTGATCCAGTGGTTCAATACTCACTACTATCCTACCCTGTGCTTCGCCGAACAAGAAGGCATCTTTACGAATGCTGTTGTCTGACACGATATCAAAACCTAAGCCGTTCGGCATGCCCGATTCAACCAGGGTGATAAACAAACCACCGTCAGCCACGTCATGCGCCGACTGGATAACTTTATTTGTGATCAGTTGTTTAATTACCTGGTGGGTATCGTATTCTTTATCGATATCAAAATACGGAGCCGGGGCTTTCAGTATTTTATGGTAAGACGCCAGGTATTGCGATGATGCGATATCATTAACCGATTCACCAATCAGATAGATCAAATCACCAGGCTGTTTAAAGTCTGAGGTCATCAGATTATCGATGTCGTCCATCACCCCTAACATACCAATAGTTGGTGTCGGAAATACCGGTCCTTCATCGCTCGATTGATTGTAGAAACTTACGTTACCGCCGGTTACCGGGGTTTCAAATTTGGTACAAGCTTCGGCCATGCCTTTAATAGCGCCAACAAACTGCCAGTAAACTTCTGGTATATACGGGTTACCAAAGTTTAAGCAGTTGGTAATAGCAACAGGCTCGCCGCCTGCGCAAGTAATGTTACGGGCAGCTTCAGCAACGGCAATAGCGCAACCCTTTTGCGGATCGGCATATACGTAGCGGCTGTTACAATCTACCGTAATTACAATGGCTTTATCGGTATCCTTAACGGCCACAACAGCTGCATCGCTCGGGCGGTTAGTAGTCATGGTAGATGTACCAATCATCGAATCGTACTGATCAGTCACCCAACGCTTAGATGCGATGTTTGGATGAGAAATCAAATGCTCGGCCACATCAATTAAATTGGCCGGCTCGGCTACATCATTGATATTAAATTTTTGATTTTCGGCAAAGTAAGCCGGTTCTTTATACTCACGCTGGTAAACCGGGGCACCGCCGCCTAACACTAAATCATCAGCAGGCACATCTGCAACTAACTCGCCATCCATGTAGTAATGTAAGCGTTTAGTATCGGTTACTTCGCCAATAATAGCGCAGTTTAAATCCCATTTATCAAACACAGCTTCCACCTCAGCCTCGCGGCCTTTGTGTACCACAATCAGCATCCGCTCCTGCGATTCAGACAGTAAGATCTCGAACGGCTTCATGTTATCCTGGCGGGTTGGCACCTTATCCAGATCAATACGCATACCGTGTTCGCCTTTAGCGCTCATTTCTGAGTTAGAACAAATGATACCGGCAGCGCCCATATCCTGCATACCTACAACAGCGCCAGTCTTAATAACCTCTAAGGTCGCTTCTAAGAGTAGTTTCTCCTGGAATGGATCACCAACCTGTACAGCCGGTAAATCGTTCACTGAATCTTCTGTAATGTCTTTAGATGCAAAAGCAGCACCATGAATCCCATCCTTACCGGTAGCTGACCCAACAATGTAAACCGGGTTGCCTACTCCGTATGATGTTGCCGAAACAGTTTCGCCTGCTTTAACGATACCTGCCGAAAAGGCATTAACCAATGGGTTAACGTTATAGCAATCATCAAAAAACAACTCACCGCCCACAGTCGGGATACCGAAAGCGTTACCATAATGACTAATACCTTTCACTACACCTTTTACCAGCCATTTGGTTTTATCCAGGCTCAGGTCGCCAAAGCGCAGGGAGTTTAACTGTGCAATCGGGCGTGCACCCATGGTAAAAATATCGCGGTTAATACCGCCCACACCTGTAGCTGCACCCTGGTAAGGCTCTAAAGCCGAAGGGTGGTTATGCGATTCGATTTTGAACGCGCAGCCAATGCCATCGCCAAGGTCAACTAAACCGGCGTTCTCCTCGCCTGCTTTAGCCAGCATGCGCGGGCCATCTTTAGGCAAAGTTTTTAACCAGGTAATTGAATTTTTGTACGAGCAGTGTTCGCTCCACATTACCGAGAAGATAGATAGTTCGGTAAAGTTTGGCACGCGGCCCAGTATTTCAATAATGCGATCGTATTCGGCAGGCAAAAGGCCCAGATCTTTAGCGGTTTCGACGGTGGTCAATTGTTGATTGTCCAATGTTTGAAGTTTTTTGGTAAGACGCTGCGAAATTAGGAAAAAATGGTTGAATGTGCAGGCGTACGGATGTGCAAATGTGCAGATTGTTGGAAAATGCTATGCATAACTGTAAGGTTGTTAATAACCCTGCGACCTATAGCCCACACAAGAACATATCAACACACCTGAATTTGAAATAGGAAAACCCTACTTTTGCGTCCCCTCCCAAAGTTATGAAAGCCTTTTACCAAAAATACAAGCCGCACTACCACGAAAATTTAAAGCTGGCTATTCCAGTTGTGATTACCTCTGCCGGGCATATGCTTACGCAGATGAGTGACAGCGTACTGGTAGGCCATTTTGTGGGGACGATTGCCCTGGCTGGTGTAGCATTAGCCAACAATATGTTTGTGATTGTAATGGTGGTAGGCATGGGTATAGCTTATGGTATCACTCCACTGATAGCCCAAGAAAATGGCCGCCAAAATTTTGCCGAATGCGGCCGGCTTTTAGTAAATAGCCTTTTCCTGAACATCATTTTTGGTATTCTGCTTTGCTTAATTATTTGCCTTGGGTTTGATTTTGCCATACCTTACCTGCATCAATCGCCACAGGTTGCTGCGCAAGCCCGGCCATTTTTATTCCTGCTGGGATTATCGCTGATCCCCATGCTGGTCTTTAACACCTTTAAGCAGTTTGCCGAGGGTTTGGGCTTTACCAAGCAAGCCATGATGATCTCCATCTGGGGTAACGTTATTAATATTATCCTCGGGATTATTTTTGTTAAAGGCTGGTTTGGCGTACAGCCGATGGGCATCCGCGGTGTGGGCTACAGCACGCTGATCGACCGCACCATCATGTCGGTGGTGATGTGTATTTATGTGATGCGCTCGGCTCACTTTAAAATATATGTGAAAGATTTTGCGATCAAATTCATCAATAAAACTCGCGGACTGCAGCTTTTAAAAATTGGAATGCCTGTAGCGTTCCAATACTTTTTTGAAGTAAGCGCCTTTGCAGGAGCCGGTTTTTTAGTGGGTACAATCAGTCCGGCTGCATTGGCCGCGCATCAGGTAGCGTTGAGTTTAGCCTCCATGACCTACATGATGGCCAACGGCGTAGCAGCAGCCACCGCTATTAAATCCGGAAACCATTTCGGCGCGAAGAATCTTCAGGGGCTGCGTTTATCAGCCATCTCAAGCTACCACGTGGTAATTGTTTTTATGAGTCTTACGGCGATTATGTTTGCATTGGGAAATAACTTATTGCCATGGATATACACTTCAGATAATCAGGTAATAACTATTGCAGCACAACTACTTATCATAGCAGCCTTCTTCCAGCTATTCGATGGAACCCAGGTTATCGGCCTCGGTGTACTACGTGGTATGGGCGATGTTAATATACCGGCATTTATTACATTCCTGGCTTATTGGGTGCTGGGCGTCCCAGTGGGATACGTGCTGGGCATCCACTACAAAATGGGCGTTAGCGGTGTTTGGTACGGGTTGACTTTGGGTTTGATGGTGGCGTCGTTATTGTTATTTATAAGGTTTCAGCGGATGAGTAAGAAGGTTATTTAACCCTAATTTGTCATTGCGAGGTACGAAGCAATCGCGGATAAGCAGAGCCACTCTTCAAGTTCGCGATTGCTTCGTACCTCGCAATGACAAAAACCCTGATCAAAAGAACAACTCGTTAGCCACCCTAAAAGTATTGCAATGGGCATCCACAATATCTTTAATGTTCGGCGAGTAGCCACCGCCCATGCTTACCTGTACCGGGATTTGATGTTTGATACATGCCTCGAAAACGATCTCATCTCGTCTTTTGCATTCATCGATAGTCAGCGCCAGTTTGCCTAATTTATCCGTTGCTAAAACATCAACGCCTGAGAGGTAAAAGATAAAATCAGGCTTTTGCTGCGCAATCAATTGAGGCAAAGTATCCGCTAAGATCTTTAAAAACTCATCGCCGGTTGTGCCGTCGGGCAAAGGGATATCCAGGTCAGATTTCTCTTTACGATAAGGAAAATTATTAGCGCCGTGCATGGAAAAAGTAAACACCCTGGGCTCATTCTCAAAGATCTGCGCGGTACCATTTCCCTGGTGAACATCTAAATCGATTATTAAGATAGATGATACTAATTTATTTTTTAACAACCAATTAGCTGCAATAGCCTGATCATTCAGCATACAGAAACCTTCGCCCCAATTGGTGCCGGCATGATGGGTGCCGCCCGCAACGTTGAACGCAACACCGAATTGTTTGGCATATCGGCAACCATTTATTGTCCCTTTGGCTATCTTCCGCTCCCGCTCTACCAGTCTTTGTGTCAACGGGAAACCGATACGGCGTTGTTCTTTAAGCGATAAGGTTAAATTACTTAATTCTGAATAGTAGGTAAAATCATGCGTAAGCAGGATAGTTTCATCATCCAGTTCATCCGGCTGAAATAGATTTTCCGGCCCAATGATCCCTTCATGCAACAGCTGCCCCGGCATCAATTCATACTTCAACATCGGGAAGCGGTGACCTTCGGGCAAAGGATGCGCGTAAATGGGGTCGTAGGCAATCATTAGCTTTGCGTCATTCGCTGCGCTGTCATTGGTCATTTGCTTCGCGTCATTAGTCATTGGGGATAGGCTACGCTGTCATTAATTTGATTAAGACGGCATTTTCACTGCTTCTGCCAACAATTCCCCTGTCCGGTAAACATCCGTAAAAGTATTGTACAACGGCACCGGGCTCAGGCGGATCACATCTGGTTCGCGCCAGTCGCCTATTACGCCGTTTTGGGTTAGGTAGTTGAAAATTGCTTTGCCGTTTTGCTTGCAGATGATGGATAATTGAGCGCCGCGGATAGCAGGATCAGCCGGGGTAATGATTTTAAAAACCTCCTTTCCCGCAGTTTTATTTACACCATTAATTAAAAACTCTAAATAAGCCGTCAGCGCCATGCTTTTTTCTCGAAGCATACTCATACCATTCACCACCTGATAAACGCTTAGAGCGGCGCTATGTGCCGCTAAAAGCAAAATAGGCGCTGTACTCACCTGCCAGCCATCGGCTCCATGCTCCGGATCGAAGCCTTTGGCCATTTTAAACTGGGTTGCCTTGTTGTTGCCCCACCAACCGGCAAAGCGATTGAGTTTGGTATCGCCATGATGTTTTTCGTGCACGAAAATGCCGCTGATACCACCCGGGCCGGAATTCATGTATTTGTATGAACACCAGCAGGCAAAATCGATATCCCAATTGTGCAGTTGTAAAGGAACATTGCCAGCAGCATGCGCCAGATCAAACCCCGCATACACGCCAACCGCATGCGCAGCCTTGGTTATAGCCGGCATATCAAACCACTGACCGGTATAATAATTTATCCCGGCAAACAGCACCAGCGCCAGTTCACCGGCATTGTCATTAATGGCTTTTACAATATCTTCGGTACGCAAAGTATACTCACCTTCGCGTGGAAAAACCTCAATAATCGCATCATCCGGCTCGTATCCGTGTAAACGAACCTGGCTTTCTATGGCATACTGATCGGACGGAAAAGCGCCGCCTTCCATCAATATTTTATATCTTTTATTATTTGGCTGATAGAAACTTACAAGCAACAAATGAAGATTTACTGTAAGCGAATTCATCACCGTAATTTCAGATTCTTTCGCGCCAACAATCCCGCCAAGGGTACTTTTTAAAGATTGCTGATAGTTTAACCAGGGCTCGTCGCCATCAAACCAACTCTCCACTCCTTTTGCAGCCCAATTATTTAATTGCCTATCAATAAACTCTTTAGTTGATTTTGGTTGAAGCCCTAATGAATTACCGCAAAGGTAAATCGCATCCTGCCCGTTATGCTGCGGAATAATAAACTCATTGCGCAGGTGCTTTAATTCATCCTGCTCATCTAATGATTGGGCAAACGCTAAGGTGTTTTGAAATTCCATTGGGGCCAATATTACGTTTTTAAGCTTAAAGCGGAAAGACTAAAGCGGAAAGCTCACTTGTTTGGGTTCAAAAAGCTTTTTACTTTTAGCTTTCGGCTTTAAGCTTCCTACTCACATAAACATTCCCTTTCACATAAAATCGGTATGGTAACAGCGCATCTGCTCCGGCATAGTCAACACCTACCCTTGGCACGGCGGCAATTGCTTCATCGGGGAAAGTCAGTCCCTGATCTTCTATCCAAAGGGTGTCGCTTTGCAAACTAATGGCATTAATTTTTCGCGAAACGCCTAAAGCTTTAGCGACAGAGCCCGGCCCCATAGTGATGTTTGGTTTAATTACCGCCATATTGCGGCGAGCTTGCATCACATCTAAACCGACGGTTGGATTAATCGCCCTGATCAATATCGCATGTGGCTGACCTTCTACCGAAGTAACGATGTTCAGCACCTCGTGAATGCCATAACACAGGTATAAGTAAGCTACACCTCCGGGCATAAACATGGTACTGGTTCGAGGCGTATTGCGATTTCCGTAAGCGTGAGAGGCCTTGTCTATGATACCATTATAAGCTTCTGTTTCAACAATATAACCTCCACTAATTAAACCATCAAATTCGGTAAATAAGTATTTACCTATCAAATCCTTAGCCAGGGCTACTACATCGCTACTTTGGTAATACGCTTCGGGGAGTTTCAATTTTTAAGGATGTTGTTTAGTATTGCGTTCAGCTCTGCTGCCCGGTCGAAGATCATAATATGGGTGCCGCCATCCACTATCGTTGGATTAGCGATCTTCCTGTAATTAAACACCTGATCCCTATTGCCGGTGATATGATAAAGATTGTCCGGCACCGTTTTGTTTTGCCAATACAGGGCAGCCTGCATGGCCCATTTTAAAAACACCGGCGAGGTATTTTGCAGCATGCTGTTAAATAAATAAGCATCAACCGAGTGCATTTTGCCGAAGATTGGCCCAATCAGCACCCCCATTTTTGAAAACAGCTTTCCGGGAATTAGATGATAAACCGGCAGCCATTTAAACAGCTTAAAATAGAAAGGCGCTTCATCTATAGTCTTGATACTGGAGATTAGAATCACTTTATCCAGCTTAATTTTGTTAGCTATTTCAACCGCCAGCATTCCACCTAAGGAGTTGCCGATTACAATTGATCCCGATGTGATATCGTATTGATCTATAATTTTTTGTGCGTATTTGCTTAAAGTATCAGTACGTTTCGGATCGAACCAATCGACGTAAGTTAGCTCTGCATTTTCAAGCTTAATATTCTTGTAGATCCGTTTATCTGCACCTAAGCCGGGGATTAAAAAAATGCGTGACATTAAAAGTTGATCAGCTTTACAATTTGCTCTAAGTACTTGGCATCTGTCTCATCAAACTGATCCAGCTCTGACGCATCCACATCCAAAACACCCAGTACACCCAGATCGCCAAACAGTGGAACGACGATCTCTGACTTAGACAAAGAACTACAGGCAATATGACCGGGGAACGCGTCAACATCGGGAACAATCAACGTTTGAGCCTGCTCCCACGATGCTCCGCAAACACCCTTGCCTTTGGCTATCCGCGTACAGGCCACCGGTCCCTGGAAGGGGCCTAATACCAGTTCGCCGTTTTTCACCAGGTAAAATCCCACCCAAAACCACTTAAACTGCTCTTTCAACGCGGCACAAACGTTGGCCATGTTGGCCACTAAATCAGTTTCGCCGTAAAGGAGGGCTTCAATTTGTGGGATTAATGATTGGTATTGTTCAGCCTTATCGGTTGATGTGATGATGCTTAAATCTTCTGCCATAGGCCAAAGTTACAAACACGTGGCTTGATTTAAATAAGCGAATTATCATATTTAACCTTTTATTTGCCCAAAAGATATTTTAACCATGAGAGTTATTGCCGAACTGCCGCACCCCGATATGAAGATTACCATTATGAGCATGAACCAAAAGTTTATCGTGAAGATGGAGAAGGGACCTTTTGAACAGATTTTTAAAGTCCCAGAAATGGACCTGACCGATGGCGTAAACAGCGTGTTTGAATTATTGGACGAGGAGTTTCTAACCAAAACAAGCAAGCGGTTTAAAGAAATGAGTAAAGACTACAAAGAGACCTACTATAGATACAACTATTAATATCAAGTATCTTAATTACAGATAGTTATGAAATAAAATACCTTGTTTCAGAATATTGTTTGGCAAAACGGGGTAAAATCCGGGTATCAAAAGACACCTATCTGAAATAAAGGTAAAACTATATTTATTTAAGTATCTGAAAAATAGGAAAATAAATACATTAACAAAATTATGTTCTGCGGGTTATTTTTGCCAAATAAGTGGGAAGTGGACGCTGATTCATCGCTTTTTGTCATTGCGAGCGTAGCGTGGCAATCGCGAATAAACATAGCGGTTTACATGGTTCGCGATTGCTTCGTACCTCGCAATGACAATACACTTAAATCCTTTACGCTGGCAACAAATCGCAATACCAAAACCCACTCCTACGCGCCGTATCATCGGGTGACAAGCAGGTATCATCAGCGTTTTTAGGCGATTGATATTTTTTGAATACCCGCTCTCCAGTTTGATAATAAATTTGGTTTTTAAAGATTGGGCCTTTGAAAGCGAAAGTATGGAACTCGCCATTTTCGCCGCAGGCGTCCACATCGGGTGGTAGACTGTCGATTAATTCCCGGGCGATCTCCCGCCCCGCTAAATCGCCCAGGCGCTCCTGTGTACAGCAAATTACGGTGCCGAAACCGAGGGATAAAAACTCGCCGATCAGTTCGCGGGTATCGCGTTTCCAAAGGGGATAAATTCCGGTAAGACCGGCTTCCGCCAATCGCGCATCGCGGTACGCTTTCAGGTCTTCTAAAAAGATATCGCCGAAAATAGAATGCCTGATGCCCTCTCCTTTCAATATCTCCAAATGATGCCGCATCATATCATCATACTCCTGCATCCCAGGCATTTCGGGCAGACGGATCTGGTAAAGTGGAATGCCGATTTCTTCCGCCTGTCGCAACAATAGAGATTCCCGCACCCCATGCATAGAGACACGATTAACCGCATCGTTAACCGTGGTGACGAGGTATTTAATTTCAATATCCGGATTTTGCAGGCAGTGATACAGGGCCAGGGCGCTGTCTTTACCGCCGCTCCAGTTGAAGATGGATTTCATTTAAAGATTAGTTAAGCTTGTCATTTCGACCAACGGGAGAAATCTTAAACGCGTGATAAGCGCCGTTGCAAGGTATAACGTTTAAGATTTCTCCTATCGTCGAAATGACAAAAGCTATTGGTCGTTCATCAAAACAAATTACTTTGCGGGGCAATACCCAGTAGTTCCTCCTGGTAAGTTTTAATCATTTGCAAAATTTCGGAACCATGATCTTTTGCCTTGGCTGACCCTACTCCTTTTAACGCTCCCAAGGCCTTTGCGGTGGCGGGCAGCTTCTCGGCAATCAATGCGGTGGCTTTATCAGATAAGAGCATACGCGGCATTATTTTCTGCTTCGTGGCTTCCTTGTCGCGCCAGGCCAGTAAAGTGCGGTACAGGGCTTCGTTTGGCTTTGCATTTAACATTTTCAGGTAGGTCTTCTCCGGTTTTATCTTTCCTTTTGCTCTCAGCTGCAAATAAGTCTCGATATCAAACGGAATTGAAGTAAACTGTTGCAGCATATTAATCTTTGTCATTACCCAACTGATCAGTTTATCAGCCTTAAATGCGTTATCTTTTGACTTGCCGACAAAACCCGGTAAAATCAAATGCAGTTCTTCCAGTACTGCGGTCAGTTTTTCTGTAAAATAAGTCGCGGCGCTTTGGCTGCGTTCGGGTTTCATTTGGCGGATGTACTTTGCCGATACCTCTCCTAATTCTTTAACTATAGTAGGCGGCGAAATTTTCAGATCTATCAATTTGCTCTCTAAAGCTGCCATATCAAATAGCTCGCACAGCAGGAATAATTGATAGCCGTTCTGCGCTTCCTGCAGAGTTTCCGCATTGGGTGCAGCTGCTTTAGCCTGATGATTAAACCGGCTCACCACCGGGTCGCCGATGATGTTTTGCGGCGATACCGGATTACGCAAAATAAGCCCCTCTAAGCTACGGCAGCGACTCAGGGCCACGTAGGCTTGTCCATGGGCAAAAGCTTCGCTCACGTCGATAATAGCACGGTCAAAACTTAAACCCTGGCTTTTATGGATAGTAATGGCCCAGGCAAGTTTAAGCGGGATCTGCGCGAAGCTGCCCGCATTGGTTTCGTCAATCTCGTCGTCTTTCAGTTCGTATTTTACATTATTCCATTCCAGCGCCTGTACGGCAATTTCCTCGTCATCGCTGCAAGTGACGTAAACCGTATCACTATCCAGTTTGGTTATGGTGCCTATCTTGCCGTTAAAATACCGCTTCTCGGCCGAGCTGTCGTTCTTCACAAACATCACCTGTGCACCTTTCTTCAGCTTCAGGTCTACTTCGGTCGGATAACCATCCTTAGGAAAATCGCCGTGGATGATGGCTTTATACTCCCATTCGGTACCCGCCAATTCGTTTAAGTGCACCGAATTAATTTCCTGTACGATATTGTTGTGGGTGGTCAGTGTGATATAGGGTTCTTCCTTCGTGGGTTTAAAATCGGGCCGGTACCGGGCGTTCAGCAATTCCAAATTCGGTATGCTGATCTTCTGATCGCGTACCTCATTCAGGATATCTACAAAAGCCTGCTCCTTTTGGCGGAAAACATGACTAAGTTCGATAGAAGCGTACTGCGTTTTTTGCATGGCCAGGCTGCCGAAAAAGTAGGGCGTTGAATAGTACTCCCGTAGCAATTGCCATTCATCAGGGCGGATAATTGGACTTAACTGGGAAAGGTCGCCAATAAGCAATAACTGAACCCCGCCAAACGGCTGACTGTTTACTTTTACGTTACGCAGCACCAGATCGATCTGATCCAGCACATCCGGCCGAACCATACTGATCTCGTCTATCACCAGCAGTTCTAAATTCGATAACAGTTCCAGTTTCTCATCGCTAAAATGCCTGTCGGGCCGGGCGTTGGTATTTGGAATTAACGGCCCGAATGGAAACTGGAAAAACGAGTGGATCGTCATACCTCCTGCATTGATAGCTGCCACACCTGTCGGTGCAATCACCGCCATTTTTTTGGTGCTATGCTGCCTGATATGCTGCAACAAGGTAGTTTTACCGGTGCCGGCCTTACCGGTAAGGAACACTATGGTATTGGTAGTGTCCACATAATCAATAACCAACTGCATCTGCGGCGTGAGCGTATTCATGGCCGTAATATCTGCTAATTTTTTTAGACTTTAAGTTTATGTTGAAAAGAGATGCTGTGTGGAGAGTGAGATTAAATATTAGGTAGGGTTAATTCTTTCTTTCGTTTAAATGGCCAAGATACTCGCGAAGTGCTCTTTTTTGTTGGGATGTTCCGCTTGCTTCCACGATATCTAATTGCTTTTTAAAAGCTTTCACAAAAGCGGTATCATTTAATTCGCCGAAGCAGGCAATCTTTTCACCAGTCAAATCATCGACTTTATTTTGATACCCGGGTATATCAAGTTGATAAGTTTTAGATCGATCATCCCATTTATAACTTACCGGACTGCTTTCCCTGATAATTGACACCTGTTCATCATCTTGATTTTTGTTTCTATTCGGTACGGATCGATAAAAATCGTAGTCGTAAGTAACGTCAAGTCTATCAGAATCATCGCCGCTGAATACGAAGTTAGTCTTAACCGCTTGGCTAAGATATGGGCCTACATTTTCGAAATTAGCTTCGCCCACCTGTTCTAAACATTTATAAACCTTGCCATCGATAATTTTATAAAAGACGTAATCACTCCGAAAAACGCCGGTACCGTGATTGGTGACGTGACTGTAATAGAAAACCTTATTCTTTGAAAAATTACCGGCGATGGATAGTGATGGCGCGCTGTAAAAGGTATCTATAGGTTCCAGATAGATCAGATACCAACTCCCGTCGACCTTCTTAAAAACACAAAGATCAGGGCAACTGTAATCCCAACCTAATAAACAAACCACCTCTTCGCCCGGCTTACCATCAAGATCCGTAAATATGGGATTAAGAACACGACCATAACCTTCGTCTACATGCTGGGCATGCGGGTTATGGATGGTATCCGGTTTAATGATGGTTTCAAACTCGGTGAGCAAAGGTTGCGTGTTACGGCTGTAATCAAACCGATGCAATTTTTCTATCCACTCGTCAGGCACTTTAATCCGTACGCTGTAGTCGTCGGGCTTGTTTTTATTCAGGTGGACATCTTTAATAGCTTGCTTACAGCGTGTTAAAATAATCACAAGTAGAAAAACAAGGTTTAGCAGGCGGCGCATGGCAGGTTTTAATTTGATATAAATATACCTAAATAGTTAGTCTAAAAAGCAAGCAATCCTTCAAAAATATTTTTGGATGCGACTCCCCTCTACCCATCATTTGTCATCCTTTTTCAATCTTTATTTTTTATTGGAACGATTATTCCAAATAGAATATACATTTGCGGAACGATTATTCCAAATAGAAAAATTAATCACAAAAAGACAATGAAAAAGTTAGCAGAAAAAGTAGCAGTAGTTACAGGTGCATCAAAAGGTATTGGTGCAGAAATAGCAAAAAGTTTAGCAGCAGAAGGTGCAGCCGTAGTAGTAAACTACTCATCATCTAAAACAGGTGCTGATAAAGTGGTAGCCGAAATTGTTGCCAATGGCGGTAAAGCTGTAGCAGTACAAGGCGATGTATCTAAACAGGAAGATGTAGACAAAATATTTGCAGAAGCTGAACAAAACTTTGGCGGTGTAAACATTTTAGTGAACAACGCCGGTGTTTATCAATTCGGCGCTATCGAGGATATTAATGCCGAAGAATTCCACCGTCAGTTTAACACTAACGTATTAGGTTTATTACTGGCTACTAAAGGTGCTGTAAAAAGCTTTGGCGATAAGGGCGGCAGCATTATCAACATCAGCTCGACTGTAACCCGTATCACTCCTCCTCAAAGCGCTGTTTACACAGGCACTAAAGGTGCGGTTGACTCGATCACCCAAGTATTATCCAAAGAACTGGGTTCAAGAAAAATCCGTGTAAATGCCATTAACCCGGGTATGGTTGAAACTGAAGGCACACATACCGCAGGTTTCATCGGCAGCGATTTCCAGGCTGAGCTTGAAAAGAACGTTCCGCTTGGTCGTATCGGTCAGCCTGGTGATATTGCCCCTGTTGCGGTATTTTTAGCATCTGATGATTCGGCCTGGTTAACCGGCGAGATCATTATTGCCAGCGGTGGCTTACGTTAATCCGAACGGCGCGGGGTTAAATTAAATTATTGCGCTAAAAATGGTAGCTTTGCCCTGAAAAGGGTAAAGCTTTTTTGCTATGGCACGAGTTAAACTTTTTAATGAAGACGAGGTACTGGATAAAGCCGTATGCCTGTTTTGGCATAAGGGGTATAACGGTACGTCTATGCAGGATCTGGTTGATGGCTTAGGCATCAGCCGCTCCAGTTTATACGATACTTATACCGATAAGCATACGCTATATTTGAAGGCTTTGGAACGCTATCAAAACGGCGGTAACGATAAAGTTAGCGGGATTGTTGATCAGCAAATCCCTGCAAAAGAAAAAATCGGTCAACTGCTCAGGCTGATCATTGGCGATGTATCCGACCAGGATGTGCAGAAAGGATGTTTCATGGTCAACGCCGAACTGGAAGTTGCGCCCCACGATTCAATTGTGAGCGACATGGTTTGTAAAAGCGACCAGCACATGGAAGACGCTTTCATAAAAACTATATTGGCCGGCCAGCAAAGCGGTGAAATTACTACCACACAAGACGCCAAAGCCCTCACCCGTTTCTTTGTTAACACAGGTAAGGGCATGCGGGTATCGGCCAACTCAACTACAGATAAGACCTTTTTTGATGATATTATCCAGACGGCAATATCGGTGCTGGGATAGATAATCAAACAATCTAAATAGCCATGGATATTTCTGAACGTAAACAACTGGCCGCTGTATCAATTGAATGGCAGGGTGATCTATTAGATGACTGCACAGCACAATGGGCCGGATTGATGTTAAGAGCGGAATGGATGGACGAAGAATGGTGGTGGTGGGCTGTTTATGACATGCAAAGAGATGAAATAACCATCGAAAGCTCGAATCGTTATGATGAAAGTTTTATTGGCGGCATTGCCGCGCGGGAAAAAGCTGAAAGTGTAGCAAGACAGTATATTGATAGAATAACGGGTGCGGTAGCTGGGCAGTTCTTTATTGGTGGCATTTTCAAAATTACAGACAGAGGGTTGTTCCTTGCCGGTAACATCCAATATGGCAATGCATCGATTGGTAATATCATAGAGTTCTCTGACGGAAGTGAATTAGAATATCGAAAAATAATTGGAATTGAGTCTATTTTAAAATCATCATCCAAAGAAACCAACACAGGAATATTAATTGATTGCAAAGATGAATCTGAAATAGAATACTTCAGGAATAATATTGAGCCTAACCAAATTGCTACAATATTTAATCAATAATTCAATCCGCCAGCAATTCATCCACAAGCTTCGGTACTCCTACACTCGCCTTCTCCTCTATTTTAGTAAAAATTCGGCTTCCGTGTATTTCGGGGATGACCGGGTCTACAATGTACTTCGGCACTTCGGGGCGCACGTAGTTTACTAACCCTGCTGCGGGATAAACGGCCAGTGATGATCCGATCAAAATAAAGATATCGGCACTCTGGCAGATCTGCGCGGCTTTGCTGATCATCGGCACATCTTCGCCAAACCATACTACGTGGGCCCGCAGTTGCGAACCTAATTCGCACAGGTCGCCCATTTTTATTTCTGAGCCCTCTATCGGGTAAGTAAGTTCGGGATTGATGCTGGATTGTGAGCGGGTGATGACCCCGTGCAGATGCAGCACGTTGGTCGATCCGGCCTTTTCATGCAAATCATCTATATTTTGGGTAATGATGGTAACCTCGTATTGCTTTTCCAACTCGACCAGGGACAGATGGGCGGCATTCGGTTTGGCATCCAGCACGTTTTTACGGCGTTCGTTATAAAACTGCTGCACCAGGGCCGGGTTACGCGCCCAGGCTTGCGGTGTGGCTACTTCTTCAATATCATATCCCTCCCACAGCCCATCACTATCCCTAAAGGTTTTTAAACCGCTTTCGGCGCTGATGCCCGCACCGGTGAGTATTACTATCTTTTTCATATTGTTAATGGTAAATATAAAGCATAAAAAAAGCGCCCCGATGCATCGGGGCGCTTTATATTTAATTTTGTTGAAATCTTACAAAGCCAGTTCGCCCCGGGTACGCAGGAAGGTATACTTACTCTTAGCCAGTTCAAAACCGCCGAATAAAATAGCGCCGTAAACTGCATCTGCAATCAGCATATTTCTTTCAAACGGGATAGCTTTTTTTAGCGAAAGCAGGTAGCCCGGTAAATCATGAGTATACTGCGTTCCGTAAAGGAAAGGCAGATCCATTACCAGCCAGTGAATCAGTACCGATGCAAGCGAACCTAACAATACGTTGGTTACGTTTACATTTTTAATCAGCGTGCCAATAAATACCATAGCGATAAAGCATCCGTACATCCAGTAGCTGATAGCAAATGGATTTACGTGATAGATTAGGCCATTAATGATCAGATCACTCAAAAACAAAGCAGCCAGGGGTACTAAAAAAGCTTTAACCTTATCGTTAAAATAAGCGCCGCCAAACAGGGCCATGGCACCTACCGGTGTAAAGTTGCTTAACCAAAGTACTTGTGTATTAACCACGCGCATCACCACCGCAAATAATATCATTGCAATGATAACCAAGCTGCGGGCGTTTGTTTTTTCTGTCGACATATCTTTTCTAATCCAACAAAATTATAGATAATTTACTGAATATTGAAACTAAGGCCGGCATTAAAGTTAGTGCCCAGCGCGGTGTAGCCATATAACTCAGCATATTTTACGTTGAAGATGTTTTTCACATCGGCAAAAGCTTTTAAACGGCTGCCTATAATTTTATATTCTACGTAACCATCAAACATATTGTAAGCGCTTAAAGGCTGCAAATCATTAGCAAAAGTCACCGGGTTAAACGATAAATCGTTGCGTGGTCCGTAGTGACGATAGTTTAAGCTCACATAAAATTTGGTAGTAGCCTGGTAGCCTGCAAATAAACCGATAGTATGCGATGGACGGCGAATTAAATAGTCGATAGTAACATCGCCGGTAGCGCCTTTAGTAATGCTGCTGCCTTTAAAAAAGGTGTAATAACCTTTCAGGGTTAAATCACCAAAGGTTGCTGATGGCTCTACCTCAATCCCTTTAATATTTTGCTTATCCTGATTAATGTAACCAACAGATCCATAAATAATTGCATCGGTTAGCTTACGCTGATAAGCAACCACGCGCAAATTGTATTTACCAAACCAGGCTGTGCTTGCACCGGCTTCAAACTCCTGCGATTTTTCAGGCTTCAGGGCTGCATTAGCACCAAATTGACCGTATAATGCACTCAGATCAGGCGCTTTAAACGATGTTGATGCGGTACCAAATATTTTCAGTTTATCTTCTTTAATCAGGTTAAAAGATGGGGTAACCGAATAAGTCCAGTTACTGCCAAATTTGGTATGATGGGTGTAACGGCCACCACCTTCAAGGTTAAATATATTTGCCACATCATTAATAAAGATAGAAGCGTACGCACCCAATTGGTTAGCGGTAGAATCTAACCTGTCTTTTCCTTGCGCATTCATGCGGGTGTTGCGGTAATCTACCCCACCCAGCAATTTAATATGATCAGTAATTTGGTGGTTATAATAAAGCTCGGTAAAGTTTAAGCGACCGATAAACGATGAGGTACCATATTTAGAGGTATAGCTTCGGTCGGTATTCTCGTAACTGTAGTTAAAGTTTAATAAGCCTTTATCGGTTTTATAAGTAGCGTTTGTACCCAAATTAACGTGTTTGCTGGTGAAAGAATTGGCGGCATCCTGGTAAGCGCCATCATCATAATTGTATTTGCCCTGCAAAAACCGGCCGAATGGATTGATCTTAAACCTATCGGTCACCTTAATGCCAAACTGGGCGTTAACCGCATCCTGGTTAAAACCATCTTTATCAAACGGGCTGGTAGCGGTTGCTGGCTGGGCAGCTTCGCTTACTCCGTCGCTACGCTCGTGGCTGTAGTTTACGTTATAGGTTACATCTTTTACCGCAGCGCTTAAACCGATGTTGCCTTTTGCCGTACCATAGCTACCCGCGCTGGCTAAGCCGTTAATAGCCGGAGTTGAGCCACCTTTTTTAGTGATGATATTGATAACACCTGCAACGGCGTCCGATCCGTATAAGGTTGATTGGCCGCCTTTCAGGATCTCGATATGATCGATCTGATCAACCGATAGCAAACGCAAATCAAAAGCGCCGCCAACGCCTGAAGGGTCGGTAACTAAAACACCATCCAATAAAATTAAAGTGTGTTTGGTATCTGCACCACGCAGGTAAACGCTTTTGTTTAAACCCGGGTTAGAGTTGGCGCCATTTACAATGATGCCAGCCTGCTCGCTCAGTAATTGTGATACCGACTTGCCCGAACTGCGTTCTAATTCTTCGCGGGTAATAATGGTAACTACTTTACCGGTTTGTGATTGCTTTTGATCTGCCTTGGTAGACGAGATCGTTACATTTTTGAGGGCGCGGGTGGTGTCCTGCGCGTGCGCTGCTGTACTCAGCAGGGCCAGTTGTACAAGCCCCAGGCTTGCAGCAACATAAACATAATTTTTTTTCATGTTGATGTGAGTTTTAAACCCACAGCATACAGAAAATGAAAGATCCGGAATGGAAATACACTTAAAACAAAAGAAGGCATTCACACTCAAGCTTCAATCCCCGAAAGCTATGAATAATATGTGCAATGGGCAGGTCTTCTGGCTCACTCCCCTTTGTCCGGTCTTCCCGCCCCTATGCATCGGGGCAGTGACCAATTGAATGGACATTGGTATTGGAGTTTACAGCTGCGGGACAGCTCCGGATTTTCACCGGATTCCCTTTTAATCCTCGGGACAATAAATGCACCGGGAACCTAAAGCGCTGCAAAAGTAGTAAAGCAGCACTTAATTGCAAGCATTAAATAGTACGGCAGGCGATATTGAACCAGCACTTATATCCAAAGTTTAAAATCAAATACTATCAGTTAATTAAATCCATTTGAAATGAAACTTTAGCGCCTTATTAAGGTTGTAAATTTACTATGGAAACACAAGCTCAAACTATCCCTTACCATACCGGCAACGAAGCCCGTATTAACCTTAAATGGCCCGAACGTTACATATCGGTAATAGCCGGTGTTAAAATTGGCCTTTGGGGCTTTAAGGGCATATTTAAAAATCCGGTTAGCAGTATTGTTAAAATAGGCGCGGGTGGTTACTTGTTAAACCGCGGTATCACGGGGCATTGCGAGTTGTATGATATGGCAGGAAAAACTACCACTGAACCCGCTGTAGTGAATATCAATACATCGGTAGCGGTTGACAGATCGCCCTTAGAGGTGTATGATTTTTGGCGCAAGCTGGATAACCTGCCGCTGTTTATGAGCCATTTAAAAAGTGTCGAGGTGTTTAATGATGTGCAATCGCGATGGTCGTTAAAATTACCATTGGATGTTGCTGATGTTTCCTGGAATGCGGAGATTGTTAATGATATCCCCGGAGAACTGATTGAATGGCAATCGGTACCAGGCAGCACCATAGAAACAGCTGGCACGGTACGTTTTATTGAAGTACCCGACGAAGGTGAAACGCTGGTACATATCACAATTGATTATCAACCACCGGCCGGCGGTATCGGCGCAGGTGTAGCACAATTAATTAATCCCCTATTTAAAAACATGCTGGAGAGTGACATACAAAACTTTAAACGTTATATGGATATTTCGGCTGGGATAGCACCTATTGATGACGATGAAATATTTATAATAGTTGATTGATTGAACGTCTTCGCCGGATGCGCTTTCTGCGATCCGGCGAATAACAAAAAAGATCCGAATACGATATCTATCGGGTCAAACATCCGAATTCCGAAATCCTTCCTATTTCACAATGTTTTTCGCTACATCATCTGTCCCGTCAATCTTATCGGTAGATTTTAACCCTAATATTTGAGTTAGAACAGGGTAAACATTTACGTTGCGAAATGGCGCTATAATTAATCCGTTTCTGAAATTCGGTCCCCAAGCCATAAAAATGGCATGCATATCCTTCACCTCATCAGGGTTAAAGCCATGAATGCCGAAATCGAATTTGCGGCTTTTGGGGTAAAAAACATGCGGGTATTTAGGGATCAACACCAGATCGCCAATATGGCCGTGCCAATCATCGGCAGCGCCGTAATGCAAGCTTCCAGGTACGTTATTTTTGAGGTAAACCGAGTAATCTTTCGCGTCTGTCGACAGCTTTTTATAAAGGGCGTTTAAATCAGCATCCGATTTATTTTTAGCATAGAGATTTACAAAAACACCTTCGTTAAAGATCCGGTAATTCGCAGTATCAATAAAAGTTGGAAGGTCGATACCTTTTTCTAAAGGAATGCCGGTCATGCCATGATCTGATACAAACACAAAATTAGCTTTAATACCGGTGGACTGCACGGCTTTGGTTAACTCGTAAACTGCCGAATCTATAAACCGCACCGCTTGCCCTGTTTCAGGCGCATCAGGGCCTTTTTTATGGCCCACATGGTCAACCTCGGGGAAATACATCGCAATCAGGTGGGGTCTTCTATCGGCCGGGAGACTGAGCCAATTTTTTACGATCGCAATCCTGTCGTGGATGTTGATCTTCTCATTATAATGATAGTAATAGGTTGGAAATATGCCTTGCTCCGCCGTTTCCGAACCTACCCAGTAAAAACCGGCACTTAACATCTTTTGCTGTTCGGCCAACGTCCAGATTGGTGTACCGCCATACCAAGCTGCATCTTTAACTGCTGTAGCGTTTTTGTACGAATAGCTTTTATTAAGTTTAGGATCATAAAAAGCATTAGCCACCAAACCATGATGCGCCGGGTAAAGCCCCGTAACAATGCTGTAATGATTGGGAAAAGTTATAGAAGGGTATGATGGTAACATGGAAGTCGCCGCCACGCCACCTTTACTTAAAGCCAACAGATGAGTTGCCTGATATTTCTCGGCATAATCGTACCGGAAGCCATCGGCCGAGATAAGGATCACATAAGGTTTATCCTGTTGCTGTTTGGCGTTTTTTGTATTCGGATTAATTTGCTGACTGGTATCAACCTGGGCAAAGGCGGTTGTTGCAGCTAAACAAAAAGCAAGGGCGGTAATAATCTTCATCAGGCATTATTTAAAGCCAAGATAACTATCGAAACACAAATACAGATTAAGTTAGTGTTAGAAAATCGGGCCGACTCAGCTAACCACTAATGAAGGCGATTATTCTGGTTAAAAGTCCGGATCATTAACAGTCCGGGGTGTGGCCCTTCAAATTTCCGTTCACTCAAATCAAAATATCCCGCGAGGATTTTTTTAAACAGCTCGCTATTAATAGTTTGAAAACCCATGCTCCAGTTAGGGAAACTGCGCGCCATAGAATTGCCCTCTACCAATTTTATAATATTTTTATGTCGGGGATCCTGCAATAACCTGTTATAAATAAGATGGATGTGTTCGTAAGCGCCCTCAAGCATCTGTATAAAAGCGCCTTCGTTATAAAGCAACACGCCGGTTACATTATATTTTAAATTCTTTTCCCGGCTGGTAGTCAGTATATCAAGTAAGTCCGCTTCGGTAATTAACCTTTTGGCGGTGCTTACATAAATTAAATAGTCCATAGTTTAAACGTAAAGTATCAGCGCACAAAATTGCAGCCATTTTTAGTGACTTTGAACAAATGTTTTAATAACCTCTAAACCCGGATGATCGCCCATCCCGTCAAAACTGCGTTCGGCGGGGTTAAAGTAGCCTTCCAGTTCTTTCATCTCCTCCGGCTTCAGTGTTTTAAAACCCATCGTCCAATCAGGAAATGCCCGGTACGATATCGGGTCGTGTGCTAATTTAATAATATTTTTATGCCTATTATCATTAGTTATCGAAGAAAAAACCAACTCAACATCATTCGTTTCGCCTTCCAATAGTTGTATAAAGGTGCCATCGCTATAAAGCAGTACTCCTGTTATGCCATGTAGCCTGTTTCTGCTTTGACTGACTGTGCAAATGTCTATCAGCTCATCGTTATCAAGCAAATGCTTGGCTGTGCTGATGTAAATTAAGTATTCCAAATCGCTTTAAATTGGGTATCGGTAACTCGGCATAAATTAATCCGGCGCATTTAGACTGATTTATTGCTCGCTATAAAATTTTATTTTTCTATCAAATGTTTTTGCATCTCAATTAGTACTATCGGGGCATTTGGCACTCCAAATTTCTCTTCAACATGAAAAGGTATTTGTACACCTGTTTCGCTAAATCCTCTTCGTTCATACCAGGCTATCAACTCAACCCGTGTTGAAATGACTGTTATTAGTATTAGCGGCAAGTTTTTTTCGGAAGCGAATACGTCCGCCGCCGCTAAAAGTTGTCTGCCTATACCACCGGCCTGCAATTCCGGATTCACGGATAACATTCCCAAATAGAGCTTATCGTTTTTATCTTCTAAATAAACGCAAGCCTGTATTGTTTCTGTATCATCCGTATATTTTAATATTGTTACATTTGGCGTATTAAGATAGAGGCACATAGTTTCCTCATCAATACGGTTGCCCGATAGCAGGTGTGCCTCGGTAGTCCAGCCCCTTTTTGAGCTATCGCCACGGTAGCTTTTATTTACGAGTAAAGTTAATTCTGCCGTATCGGCAATTGTACAAATAGTAACAGGCATTGTCGTGTCAAACCTAAACGTTTTAAGCTTTAAATCAAACATATAGGTTACGAAGTCCCTTTTATGTCCACCTTCAGCTTATGGGCATTAAAAGTGGGGCTTTTTATTTAGTAATATTGCACAGTTGAACCATAAAAAACAGAGCCTACAGCTATAAGTTAACAACCGGAACGATGCAAAAAAATACCAGCACCTTATTATGGATATTATTAGTGATTGCATTATTGATAAATTTTGGCAGTATTAATACTTTGTTTTTTTCAGATGATCCCGGTTTGTACGGTTCTATTGCCAAAGAGTTAATTTACAAACACAAGTTTTGGGAGCTCTATTCTTACGGGCAAGACTGGCTTGATAAGCCACACCTACCCTTTTGGCTGGTGATGTTCAGTTTCAAAATTTTTGGTATACATACCTGGTCGTACAAACTCCCCGCTTTACTCTGTTTTTTATTGAGTTTGTTTTACACCTACAAATTTACGCTAAAATTTTACGGACAATTGGCTGCTATGATGTCTACATTAATTGTAAGCACATCGCTGCACGTAATCATGTCTAACACCGATGTACGGGCCGAGCCTTATCTGATGGCCTTTATCATCGGCGCTATCTACCATATCTCCAAACTGGAAACAAGATTTGAGGTACCTGATTTTATACTGGCAGCCCTGCTAACTGCATTTGCCATTATGACTAAGGGCATCTTTGTGATCATCCCTATTTACGCAGCCTTAGGCGGGCAATTGCTTTTACAGAAGGAATATAAAGACATTTTTAAACTGCAGTGGTTCGCTTTATTGCTATTAACGATCACCTTCAGCCTGCCCGAGATTTACGCACTTTTTAAGCAATTTGATCAGCACCCGGAACTTTTAGTTTTTAACAGGCACGATGTATCCGGAATTAAATGGTTTTTGTATGATAGCCAGTTTGGTCGTTTTGCTAATAACGGGCCTATTACCCGGCCTAAAGGCGATGTTTTCTTTTTCCTGCATACACTGCTTTGGGCTTTGGCGCCTTGGTGCCTGTTGTTTTATTATGCAGCGGGGCGTACCGTAAGGCAGATAATAAAAGGCGTTAAACAACCCGAATATTATGCGCTTAGTGGTGGGCTGGTTTTATTGATCTTGTTTTCGGTTTCATCGTTCCAGTTGCCGTTTTATACCAATATCATTTTTCCGCTGTTTGCAGTAATCATTGCCAACTTTTGCTCGGAGCAATTGACAAATAAATCAGAACAGACGTTCAGATTAGTGGCACAGCAGATCTACATCATCGCTTTCCCTATTGTAGTTTTTGTGTTGCATTTCTTTTTACAATCACCGGACGCTTATTTGTTGTATATCGATATTGCAGGATTGGTGTTGGCAGCTTATTTCATCGTAAAAAACAAGGAAGCCAGCAATATTAAAATGTTTATGTTGAGTTGTTTGGTGATGATTTTTGTGGGTTTTTACATCAATACTAACCTTTACCCTATTTTGGTGGCCGATAAAGGGCAGATAAAAGTCGCTTCAGAAATAAACCAAAACGTCCCGGCCAATCGGCATGTGTATTCGTTAAAAGGCTTGAGCAATGTGTTCCAGTTTTATTGCAACCGGCCATCTAAGTTTTTGGAATACCGGGATTTTGATATGACTTACACAGAAAAAGATGCCGTCTTTTTTGCCGATCAGGACGCGATTGACTATTTCAATACACATAAAGTTGATTATAAAATCATCAATACCTTCTGGGATTACCCGCGCGAAAATTTACTACCGGCCTATATTAATCATCAAAGCAGGCAAAGCACTTTAGAGCATGTTTATCTGATCAAAAAGCTTTAAAACAATTACCATGTACATTCCTAACCATTTCCAGTCTGAAAATCATCAGAGCGATATCGGTTTTATGAAACGGTATAGTTTTGCTACGCTCATTAATACGCATAACAACTATCCCGAAGCTACCAACCTGCCGTTTTTGGTGGAGGAAAAAGATGGACAACTGATCTTGTCATCGCACTTCGCCAAAGCTAATCCGCAAGCAAAAATCATAGAAGAAAACCTGAGCCTGGTGATCTTTAACGAACCGCATGCCTATATCTCGCCATCAAACTACGAGAAAGAACAGAACGTCCCCACCTGGAATTATATCGCTATTCACGCTTACGGGCAGGCAAAAATTGTTCAGGATGTTGAGGAGCAGCTACGGGTATTGGATAAGATGGTGCAGTTTTATGATGACGCCTACGTTAATCAATGGCAAAGCTTACCAATGGACTATAAACTGAAAATGGTAAACGGCATTGTAGCTTTTGATATCGTTGTTACCGATCTGCAGGCCAAATACAAACTCAGCCAAAACCGTACAGCAAAAGAACAGGAAAACATTGTGCACAGCCTAAGCGCAAGTGCCGACACTAATGAAAAGGAAATTGCCGCCTACATGTCGAAACTAAAAGAAGATCATTAACTTTTAAGCGTACTATCATTTTTATAGGCTGAGTTAATCACCTTGTTTAAAGTTAAACCCTGAACTATAATAGAGAAGATCACAATAAAATAACTACCCGCCAAAATCAGTTCGCGGTATTTGGTATGCGGTAACGATAAGGCCAGCGCTATAGAGATCCCTCCCCGCAAACCGGCCCAGGTTAATATTTTCACGCTGCTGTAGTTTACGTTTAACGTCCGCTTTAAAAAGGTAAGCGGCAACATAATACTGGCCCAGCGGGCAATCAGTATTAAGATTATAGCTAAACTACCTGTCATCCAGTAGTTATTAAGGAAAGGAAAGTTGACCATTTGCAGGCCTATCATCACAAACAAAATGGTGTTCAGCAGCTCATCAACCAATTGCCAGAAACGCTCTAAGGCCTGGTGAGAGTGTTCGTGATCGTCCATGTTAATCGACCGGTTACCGGCAAATAACCCAGCTGATACTACCGCTAATGGGATGGATAAGTGCAGATAAGTACATACCAACGATATGCTCATCACCAACGATAACGATACCAATACAATGGTTTGAAAATCCTTAATAGAACGCATTAGTCTGAAGGCCAGGAAACCGAATACAATCCCCAAAACAATGCCGCCAAATACCTCGCGCACAAACAATAAGGCCGCGCTGGCAAAATCAATATCGTTAATGCCCGATTCTGTAATTTCAAGTAAAGTGATAAAAAGCACCAGCCCCACCCCATCGTTAAAAAGCGATTCGCCTGAAATAATAGTTTCCAAGTGCGGCGGCAGGCGCGATTGTTTGATGATGGCCCCAACCGCCACCGGATCGGTAGGTGAAACCAACGCGCCGAATAACAGACAGTATACCAACGGAACGTAGATGTGAAATATTGGAGCAATAAAATAAAACAGTGTACCGAAAACGGCTGTAGACAGTATCACACCTACGGTACTTAAAAGCATTACCGGTCGCATCTCCCGCTTCAGCTTTTTCATATTCAGATTAAAAGCGCCGGCGAAAAGCAGGAAACCCAGCATGATATTCAGAACGGTACGGGAGAAATCGATATTTTTTGCCAGTACCGTAAGATATTTGGCTGCAGCCGGATTATATCGGTCTACCACCAATATCAACAGCGAACCTGCGATAGCCAGCGAAATAATACCAATAGTACCCGGAAGCTTGATAAACCGGGCATTAATATAAGAATACAAGGCACTGACGATAATGAGCAGAGCTACTACAAAGAAAAAATCCATATCGGGCGGTCAGCGGCTTATTTTAAGCCATTTATATAAAGTATTTTATCCCGATTAAGTTTTGTTAGCCTTAGTAAACTTTTTAGAAAGGAAATACCCCGCAGCTAAACCAACTACCGCGACCCCGGCTTTAAACTGGTTACTGATAGCAAAAGGTGGCACGTAGTAAGTTCCTTCCTCATTTGCCTCGGCAGACCTATCAGCATACCTACCGCTTTTAGGTACGGCAAGTTCCTTAAAGTTTTCGGCTAAATTGGGTAGAGCTTCCTTCACTTCCCGTCCGCGCATTACTGGTCCGTGGCCGGCAGCAATAATTCTTGGCTCTAAGGCCGCAATAGTTTTCACTGATTCTTCGGCGACTATCCAGTCGGTAGTCATATACATCGGCGGGCCGGATAATTTCTTAATATCACCGAAAACGGCGATGGCCGATTCAGCCTTGGTTGTCGCCAACGCATCGCCGGCTATTAAAGTGGTATTCAATGGGAAGAATAAAGAGATATGGCCCGGCGAATGACCTGGTGTAAAGATCACCTTCCATTCGGGTAATTCTGTAATACCTTCTTCCATATCAATGGCTTTAATTTTATTACCCAGGTCAATCGGTGTTTTGCGGAAGAAGACAGACGCTAAACTCAACAACCCCTGACCTACTGTTGGGTCGGCCGGCGGATAATTAGATTGTCCTGTTAAATAGGGCACCTCCAATTCGTGCGCGTAAACAGGCACGTTCCAATATTTCAAAAGTTCCTCTACCGATCCGGAATGGTCGGAATGCCCATGCGTAAGTACCATAGCATTAGGCTGTGCGCCACGACCAAAAATCGCTTCGGCCATAGCAATGATTTTGGCCGCAGAGCCTTTTGGGCCAGTATCAACCAGTACCCAACCGTCTGACAAGCTTTTGCGATTGGCGATAATGTATACGTTCACAAAAAATAGTTTCATCCCCCAAACACCCTGCGCTACCTGAAAATATTTCATAATTATATCTGTGTTTTAACTTATTGTTAACAAACGCCATTTATCAGGGATAGTTTGATAATCAGCTAATACCCTCTCAATAAGATTTCCACAACACTTGTTTAATTAACATTGGTATGATAAAACAGTTAAACACAAAAGCCTAAACGCTGTTACCTTTACAAAACAGATACACTATGAACACACCAATTGATGTAACCTTAACTGGTTCAGACAGCCCTGTTGAAGGCCTGGTTAACCTGATTACTTACGACGGACAGGATGCTTATGAGTTTCAATCGACAGATGAAACGTTGCATTTAATTATAACTCAGGATGCTAATGGTCAATGGCACAGGGTGGCCGGTACCGATCCTTATTTTTCGGGTTGGGTTGATGAACTGGCCGAACAGGTGTCTGCCTTAAAATCATAAAAACAAAAAATACGATATGAGTAAACGGGCTTTAGGAAAAACAGGTATAAATGTTAGTCCGCTGATGTTTGGCGGAAACGTGTTCGGTTGGACGGTAGACGAAGCAGCTTCTTTTAAATTATTGGATGCCTTTACCGATGCCGGATTGAACTTTATAGATACTGCCGATGTATACTCTATTTGGGTACCCGGTAACAAAGGCGGCGATTCGGAAACCATTATTGGCAAGTGGACTAAACAGTCGGGCAAGCGCGATAAGATTGTTTTGGCCACCAAAGTTGGTAAAGATATGGGCGATGGCAAAAAGGGTCTATCGGCAAAATATATCAAGCAAGCTGCCGAAGATTCGTTGCGCCGGTTGCAGACAGACTATATAGATCTGTACCAATCGCACGATGATGATGCCGATACGCCATTTGAAGAAACACTGGAAGCTTACTCGCAACTGATTAAAGAGGGTAAAGTTCGCGTGATCGGCGCATCTAATTACAAAGCCGATAGGTTAGCCGAGGCTATACAAGTTGGTGCAAGCAATGGCCTGGCAACTTACCAAACCTTGCAACCTGAATACAATTTGTATCAGCGCCAGGATTACGAAACCAACCTGGAGCCACTTTGCCTGCAAGAAAATTTGGGCGTGGTTACCTTCTTCTCGCTGGCCAGCGGTTTCCTTACCGGCAAATACCGTTCTGAAGCGGATTTCTCCAAAAGCAAACGCGGCGGCGGTATGAGCAAATATTTAAATGATCGCGGTCTGAAAATTTTAGATGCTTTGGACAAGGTTGCAGATCAGTACAACACCTCGCAAGCAAGCGTTGCTTTGGCCTGGCTAATCGCCCGCCCGAGTGTAACGGCACCCATAGCAAGCGCCACTAATCTTACTCAGTTAAAAGATTTGGTAACCGCTACCGAACTTAATTTAAATGACGAAGCGATTGTTTTGCTGAACGAAGCGAGCAAATACTAACAATAGCTAAATGCACAAAAAAGGCCGCCCGATTCCCGGGCGGCCTTATATATATGTGGAGTTGGTAATATTATTGACGTACCGGGCGGGCCATCTCTCCCCTGTCTTGTACTACACCCATTTGGTTTGCGGCGTAGTGACTTCCACCGTTGTAACCACCGCTATTCTGTCCGCCATTACCTTGTCCGCCGTTACGGCTTGGCTGGCTTTGGCCGTTACCATTATTCTGGCCACCTTGTCCGTTTCCACGACCGCCACCTTGCTGGCCTTGGCCTTGTGATGGCTGTTGTTGCTGACCACCTTGATTTTGGGCTGGCTGACCGTAACCGCCCTGATTTTGGTTAGGTTGGCCGTAACCACCTTGGTTCCGGCCGGGGTTTGATTGGTTACCACCTTGGTTATATCCGCCCTGGTTTCTGTCCGGCTGATTATACCCACCCTGTCCCTGATTTCTGTCGGGTTGGTCGTAGCCACCTTGATTTCTACCGGGGTAATTATCGTTACGATTATCATTACGGTCGTTATCGCGGTTCCAGCCGCCACGGTTATCGTATTGGTTGCGGCCACGTTCCTCATCGTGCCTGTTAAAACCACCGCGGTTATCAAATTGCTCGCGGCCACGGCCGGGGTAAGCTCTTGCATAAAACTGGTCGCGGTTTACGTAGCCACCAAATTTGCCGCGGTAAACATCATGGCGCAGGTAAGGGCGGTTGGTACGTACCTCATAACGTCTTGCACTTCTCCAGTCAAAATCGTGGTAGCGACCGGGCAAGTAAGCGGCAGAGATCCAACGCTCGCCATCGTTGTAATAATAGCAACGTTCGCCAACGCTATAGTAAGCTTCTACTTCGGGCAGGTAGAAATAATCATCGTATACCGGTTCGTTAATTACCGGCGGCGGAGCGGGTGCATAAACCGGTTGACCGCCAAAGTGTAAATTAACACGGATACCTATTTGTGCATCAGCGGTTTTTACACCTAAACCACCCATCACTAACGCCGACATTATAATTAACTTTTTCATTTTCGTATGTTTTAGTTTTTATATAATGATAGACGGCACCCACCCGCAAAGGTTTAATTCTACCATACTACATATTCCGTTTCATTTAAATTTCATAAAACTATATTCTGTATAACTCATTTTAACAGATATTAAATTCTTATAAATTATCACTTTACAAGTTTTAACATTATTTTATATTGATTTAAAGCCCGTATACAGAATAAGATTTTTTTCATGATATTTATATCCCCAATCCATCAAACCTGTTATGAAATTAAAAAAGTGTTTGCTGCTGTGCAGCTTTGCCCTTATTGCGCCCGTTGCCCACCTTTATGCGCAAATAACGCAACGCAACCTTTTACAAAAATTCACCACCGAACAGGTCAGGGCTTCACTCATCCCGCAAGGGAAATGGAAACCCTTCCCGCAAACTGCCGAAGAGTGGCGCAAGCAATTGCCGGATAGCGTAATTAAAGACATTATTAAAAAAGGCGAAGCCGCTTTAAGCAAACCTTTCAACAACATCCCGGCAACGGTAGCCCTTGAGTATGCCCGGACCGGCAACCGTGCGCATTACGAGTCGCTCTCCTTCACCAAGCGCCAGCAATTGTTTGACATGGTGCTGGCCGAAGCGGTTGAAGATAAGGGCCGTTTTACCGACCATATTGCAGACGGTATCTGGTCTATTTGTGAGGAAAGCTTCTGGGGAGCTAACGCACATTTAGGTGCACAAAAAGCAGGCGTTGGTTTACCCGATGTGGAAGAACCCATAGTAGACCTGTTTGCAGCCGAAACAGCCGCCAATTTGGCCTGGGCCGATTATTTCGTTGGCCCCAAATTAGAGAAGGTATCTAAACTAATCAGACCACGCATTTATTACGAAACCAAAAGGCGCATCCTCACCCCTATGCTCACAGCTAAATACGGCTGGATGGGCGGCGGTAATCCAAATGCGGTACTAAACAACTGGGCGCCCTGGATTATGGCCAACTATCTAACCGCCGGACTGACGCTTGAAAAAAATGAAGCCGAGCGGAATAAGATCGTCAACATCGCCATGAAAATAACCGATCAGTATATGAACGGCCTGGGCGAAGACGGTGGCTGCGATGAAGGTCCCGGCTATTGGTTTGCTGCCGGTGCTGCCGTGTTTGATGTTTTGAACCAATTAGCCGATGCTACCAGCGGTCAGCTGAACATTTACCACGAACCGTTTACGCAAAAAATGGCATCGTATATATATAAGGTACACATAGCAGGCCCATATTTTATCGATGTGGCCGATGCTCACCCCGAGATCATCCCCGATGGTGTGATGTTATACCGTTATGGTAAAGCAATTAACGATGCTAAAATGACGGTCTTCGGTAGCTGGTCGTTCCATCAGCTACAACATAAGGTTATCGGGAACGGTCCTTTTCAACGCACACGGGCGCTTTATAATTTAGCAGCTATTAAAGAGATTACTACCGATAAACAAAACTACACTGATATCCCCGATGCCTGGTTAAGCGATGTGGAGCTGATGATATCGCGCACTAATAACGGGCTATTTGTAGCATCGCATGCGGGCAACAATGGCGAGAGCCATAACCACAACGATGTTGGCGATTTTATGCTTTACGCCGATGGTTACCCGGTGATTATTGATGTTGGCGCGGGTACCTATACCGCCCGTACTTTTGGCAAGGAACGTTACGATCTTTGGTTCAATACATCGGCTTATCATAACGTACCTTTAATTAACGGCGCGCAGCAAGGGGCCGGTAAAAAGTTTACTGCAACCGACGTAAAATATAGCTTGAATAAAACTGCAGCCACACTTAATATGAGTTTACAAGGCGCCTACCCTGCCACTGCAGGTATTACCGATTTTAAACGTAACATTATTGTTAACAAAGCAGGAAAGGTAGAGATCAGCGACAACCTTAAAAGCACATCTGCCGTAAAAAGCATTGACCAATTTTTTATGACCGTTTGCCCCGTTGATATCTCGCAACCCGGCACACTCTTATTTACTTTACCGAATGGAAAAAACATCATATTACACTATGATGCTGCCTTATTTGATGCTAAAAAAGAGCGTGTGGAGCTAAGCACTCCCGAAGATCAGGGCATAAAAGGCAACTGGCATAACCAGGATATTTACCGGATTGTATTGTCGGCCAAAAAGCGATCAAACAATATGGTTGTAAAATATCTTATACACAGGTAAAAAAATATCAAACTACATCATTATATTTAATCCCCTTTTGCACCGGGAAACATTATCACCATGAAAAACAAGTACTTATTCACCTCATTTATACCTATGCTGGTAACCGCCGGCTTATTGGTAACCGCACCCATTATCAGGGAAGCTTTTTACAGCGTAGTTGCACCTGCGCCCGCAAACACGTTAAAATTACCCGATGGATTTTCGGCGTCTATTATTACCGAAACCGGCGCTCAACCCAGACACATTGTGGTAACGCCTAACGGATTGATCTATCTTAAACTGGCCCGACCTAACAAAGATGGCAAAGCCGTATTGGTATACAAGCAAAATGCAGATGGCAGCACCACTGCCGTTAGCAGTTTCGGCAACTATGGCGGAACGGGCATCTATCTTAAAAACGGTTATCTGTATACCTCATCAAACACCGAAATATTCAGATATAAATTGAATGCTAAAAACGAAGTCATCAACACCGCCAAACCTGAGCGTTTGGTGTATGGCCTGCAAATGAAAAATCAGCACGAGACAAAATCTTTGGTGCTGGATAATGCCGGAAACATCTACGTTAATATCGGGGCTTATTCCAACTCCTGCCAGGAGAAAGACCGTGAGCCGGGATCGATGGGGATGAAGGGCTGCCCTATTTTAGATTCGGCAGGTGGCATTTGGATGTTTAAAGCTAATAAGCTTAACCAAACTTATAAAGATGGCGTGCGCTATGCTACAGGCTTGCGCAACGTGGTGGGCTTAGACTGGAACCAACAAGACAACCAGCTATTTGTAATGCAGCACGGTCGCGATGGCTTAAACAGCATTTTCCCGAGCATGTACAATACTAAAGAATCGGCCGAGTTACCTGCCGAGTGTATGTACGCGCTGAAAAAAGGCGACAACGCCGGTTGGCCATATATTTATTACGATCAGATTCGCCATAAAAAGATCCTTGCCCCTGAATACGGTGGCGACAAAAACAAAGAAGGCGATGCATCGATTATCGATCCAGTAGCTGCCTACCCGGGCCACCTTGCTCCTGTTGGCTTGTTGTTTTATACCGGCAATCAGTTTCCTGAGAGATATAAGAACGGTGCTTTCATTGCATTCCATGGTTCGTGGAACCGTTCACCTGAGCCGCAAATGGGCGCTTTTGTAGTTTTTCAGCCATTTAAAAATGGTAAGCCATCTGGCGATTGGGAGATCTTCGCCGGCAACTTTTCAGGCTCACCAGAGAAAGAAGCTAAAGGCAGTTATGATCACCGCCCATGCGGCTTAGCCCAGGGCGCTGATGGCTCGCTGTATGTTACCGACGATACAAGAGGTTTGGTTTACCAGATCAGTTATAAAAATAGATGAAGTTAATTTATTGTTGCCTGATATTGTTTTGTATCGTTGGCTTTAATGCATTAGCGCAAGTAAAAAAGAAACCGGTCGCCCAAAAGGCACCGGTTTCTACATTTTCCGCTCAGATGATATCCGGCAAAAAGGTTTTTACTTTAAACTGCCTGGTATGTCATCAAGTCGATGGACTGGGTTTGCCTGGTATGTATCCGCCGCTTAGTAAAACCACCTACGTGTTAGGCAACAAAGTCCAACTGATAAAAATACCCTTAGGCGGCTTGAACGATCAGTTAGAAATTAACGGCGAAGTTTACACCAACGTAATGCCATCCTTCAGTATTTTAACGGATAAGGAAATAGCCGATGTGCTTACGTACGTGCGAAATAGTTTTGGAAATAAGGCCAGCGCTGTAAACACTTTAGAAGTGAAGAAGGTAAGGCAAGCGATGAAAAAGTAGTCAACTTCACGCTAAAAAAATACTTTGGATTTAACCGGTTAAACAGTTTGTTATAATCGATGACAAACCTTCCCAGTATCCTCTCCCCGCGCCAGTCTCTCTTATCTCACTACGCTATCAATCCCAACTTATAATTTTCGTTAAATAATGTTAAATAATTTTGTTAATTACGAAAGTTTCGTAGATTTACAATGTAATCGATGTACATAATGGAAAAATTAACCATACAAGAAGAAGAAGCCATGCAAGTGATCTGGCAAACTAACGGAGGTTTCATTAAGGAATTTCTGGATTTGCTGGCCGAGCCGAAACCGCCCTACACTACCCTGGCATCAACCGTAAAAAACCTGGAACGTAAAGGCTTTGTAAAAAGTCAGAAGGTGGCCAATTCATTTCGCTATAATCCGGCCATTGTAGAGGCCGATTATAAAAAACGCTTTATGAACGGTTTTGTAAGCGACTACTTTCAAAACTCCTATAAAGAACTGGTTACCTTTTTCGCTAAGGAAAAGAAAATCAGCGCCAACGAATTAGAAGAGATCATTAAACTGATTGAAAACAATAAAAAATAAGCCTTATGCCCGACTTGTTTATATACCTGATAAAAGTGAATGTAGCCCTGCTGATATTTTGTGCGGGCTATTACGCGGTGCTTCGCCACCTTACCTTTTATAACCTTAACAGGGTATACCTGGTGACGGCTATCATATTTTCGACACTTTATCCACTGGTAGATTTTGCTGCTTTTTTGGAGCAGCACAGTGAAATTGCCAAACCGGTACAGGTGGTAATTGTAAACTGGCAGGAGCCGGTTAAAAACATCAGCAAAACATTTTTAGGGCACGATGTATGGTTTTGGCTATTAGCTGCCTTTTGGAGTGGTGTAGCGCTGTTGGGCGTAAGATTGTTGATGCAACTGCTATCCCTATACCGCCTCCATAAAAGATCGCAACCGGCGCAACTGCATCAATACATGATTCGCGTTATTGAAGGTGATATCAACCCTTTCTCTTTTTGGAAAAGCATTTATATCAACCCTAAAAAACATAAGGCACAGGAGCTTGATGCAATTTTAGAGCACGAGCAAATTCACGTAAACGAGTGGCATACGCTGGATATTCTACTGGGCGAAGTAAGCGCCATATTCTATTGGTTTAACCCCGGTGTATGGCTGATGAAACGCGCCATCCGCGAGAACATTGAATTTATTACCGACCATAAGATCTTAATGAAAGGGGTTGACTGCAAAGCATATCAATACAGTTTACTAAGCGTAAACCTTAACGGCGAAAGCAATGCGCTGGTTAACCATTTCAATATTTCAACCATTAAAAAACGGATAATTATGATGAACGCTAAAAGATCTTCGAAAGTGAATATTACCAGGTATTTGTTCCTGGTACCTGCGGTGATGGTGTTATTGCTGATTTTCTCGGTATCGAAAGCAGAAATTAAAAAAGCTGCCAAAACCGGCGAACACATGATTAAAAAATTCACGATTGCTGTTCAGACGCTTACTTCATCTGATGAACCGGCTCCATCTACCGCACGTAAAGCAAAACCGTTAATTGTTAAAGGGTCTAACGCTTTCCAGGCCATTGCACTAAGTTTAGACACGTTGCCGGAGCTACCTTCGGGAGCAACTTTTAATGCACAGGTAGATTTTAAAGCCGATACCAGAAACTTCCGCTGGGATATGAAAGCAGATACCGGCAGAAGAGAAGGGTTGAATATTACCCGGTTGGTATTGAATAATGTTTCTATTGATACCGGCAAAAAGGTAGATAAAATACGCATTAACGGAGATGATCATCCGATTGTATTTTTGAACGGGGTAAAAACGGATATGGATTTTAAGAACATCAGCCCGGAGAGCATCATATCTATTTCCGTTAAAAAAGAGGAAGCGCCAGGTGAAAAAGGCACCTTATATATTACCACCAAAGGTCACGAGGATAAAAATGTAATTTCAATTGACAGCACCAAAAGGATTAAGTTAGTTGGGCGAGTAGGCGGAATGAGTATGACGAATACCAACGGTGTTGTAGCCATAACAAGCGCCGTACGCCCAACTACCGTAAGGATTAATGGTAAAGCCATACAGGGAGATGATAAAAACGTAACCCGCTCTATTATCAACGGCGATACAGTTTACACATCCAGCGTCCGGATTGCGCGTGGCAGCAAGCCTGATTCGGCCTTGAAAGAGGTTGTGGTAACCGGTTATCCGAGAGCGATGAACGGCGTGAGGATTATGAACATTGCACACGGCGAGTCAGTCCCTATTAGCTTTAAAGATAAGCTGGTGGTTATAAACGGTAAAGAATCTACCGAGAAAGAACTTAAAAAGATCTCTGTAGATAAAATTGACAGCGTAAGCGTAATCCGTGGCAGCGATGCCACAGATAAATATGGTGATAAAGCCAAAAATGGCGCAGTAATTATCACCACCCGAAAGTAGCGCACAACCTAAATGTTAAGCAGTTAAATAGTTCAATTAAAAACCGGTTCCTGGCCGGTTTTTTTATTTTAAATTTTTATCTACGAAGACTATCGTATATCTTTAGGCATTAGAAAAACGATACTCCATGAAAAACCTCATCAAACTACTGCTGACCGCCCAACTATTTGTTTTATCACAAAACATTTACGCTCAAAAACTTCCCGGTAAACAGGAAGAATCTGTTTACGCTCCCTCCGCTGTTAAAATTGACGGCAAGACTACCGAATGGACTAACGGGTTTAAAGCATTTAACCATGCTACCGAAATTTATTACACCATAGCCAATGATGAACAATATCTTTACTTAGTTATTCAGGCTACAAATCGGACTGTCATCAATAAGATCATCAGCGGGGGAATCAGTTTTACGGTAAATACTACCGGCGATAAAAAAAGCGGCGGTGCGACGGTCACTTATCCTGTTTTTGAATGGAATAAGCGCCCGGCATTAAACGTCAGCAAATCTTTTTACGAGCAATCGCAAAGCGGTATTAATGTTCCCGATTCCGTTGCTATGGCCAATAATCGCTCACTCGAAAAACAATCGAAACTGATTATGACCACCGGAATTAAAGGTGTAGACACATTAATATCTGTTTATAATGATAACGACATTAAAGTGGCCGAGCGCTTTGATCATAAAATGGCTTATACTTATGAACTTGCCTTGCCTTTGGCAAATATCGGCTTAGCTGCCGGTGACCCTGTAAAGTTTAATTACCATATAATGCTTAATGGCACCAGTCCGTTGCCAGGAAACACTAAATCCATCAGCAAAATTCAATTATCGCCTGGTGGAGGCAATGATCCGATAGAGGCAAAATTAGGCCTGGAGGCACAACTTACTGCACCTACCGATTTTTGGGGCGAATATACTTTGGCAAAAAAGTGACGGCTAACTCGCTTCGGCGAGTTTTTCATTCTCCAAAATTTCCAGCAACGCTTTTTCGGCAGTATTCAGTTCTGATGCCTTAATATCATCATGGCCATCAATATCCGCTATGTAGCGAAATAAGCGGCCTTCCTCGTAACTTTTAATTACCGTTGGATGCACGTAATATTTTTTACAAACGGTACGCGTGTTGCCTAAGTTTACGGCTACCTCATCCAGTACGCTGACAATTTTCTTTTTGCATTCGCTTACAGTATCAAATTCTCCGGCTTCCTTAAAAGCGTAAAGCGCGCTTACGCTGCCTGCCCAGGTACGGAAATCTTTAGCGGTAAAATCCTCCCCTGTTATCTCTTTAAGATAGGTGTTTACATCGCCCGAGCCAACCGAGCAGTGGTTACCATCGGCATTGTAATACTGAAACAGTTCCTTACCCGGGATATCGCGGCATTGTTTAACCAAGCGCGCCAGTTTTCGGCTTTGTAACGAAATTTTATGCTGAACACCTTTTTTGCCCTTAAACTGAAAGCTGATTTTGGTCCCCTCAAATTTAACGTGCCTATCCTGCAGGGTAGTTAAACCGAACGAGCCGTATAGCTTTTTGTATGACTCGTTCCCTACCCTAATGCTGGTCAGCTCCATTAAGCGGACAATTAAAGCCACCACCTTTTCGTGATCCAGATGCGGGCGGTTCAGATCTTTGTCAACCTGCTTACGGATAGCCGGCAAAGCCGCGGCAAACGTTTGCAGGCGATGATATTTAGATTGGTTGCGAATCTTATTCCAATGCGGGTGATAACGGTATTGCTTGCGGCCGGCGGCATCTATCCCGGTAAACTGTAAATGGCCGTTTTCTTTAGGCGAGATCCATACGTTGGTATAGGCCGGCGGGATAACCAGGCTTTTAAATCGCTTAACCAATTCTTTGTCTTTTACCAGCTTATCATCAGCATCGTAAAAAGCAAAGCCCCCACCCGATTTTTTGCGGGTATAGCCGGGCGTACTATCTGCCACGTAAACTAAGCCAACCGCCTTGGCGGTTATTTTAGGGTCGCGACCTATCTTCTCTAATTTCTTTAATAATCGGTTCATTAAAGGCATCAACAAGCGTTGCAATTATTAGTTTCAATTGCACGCTTAGAAATATATTAAACAAAAACGGGCTATCTAATTAAAGACAACCCGCTTTTAAAAGATTGTAAAATCTATATTATTCTATCCTGCCATCGGCTTTTAATTTAGCCGCCGCTTCTATCATCATCAACCCGCTTAACTGGGTGGTAAGATCTGTACTTGCTCCGGGCGCTACCGACCAATCAGGACTGATCATTAATGACGGTCGGGAAATACCTTTAAAATACATGGACTGTGCATTGCGTTGCAGAAAAAGCGTAAATTTAGCACGGGTAATATCATCAATCACCGGCACAGCTGCCAGTAAAGTTAAATATCTTATTAAAACACCTTTAAACAAACCGCCGTCGCCTTGCCCCTCGCTTTTTAATAAATTATTCAGTATAAAATTACCGTCGGTTAAAGCATTACCGGCAGTAGCTATAGCGGCTTGCAGATAAACATTTTCTTTAGTGACATTATATAGCTCGACCGCTGCGCCTATGTACAAACCCTGATTGTAAGTAAAGATCCAGTTATCAACTTTCCCATCGTTATTCCGGTTAATGCCATCCTGCACCTGGCCCGAACTATTAACCAGGTTCGATTTCATCCAATCGAATAAGCTTTTGGCCAGCGCCAAATCTTCGGGTTTAGATTGCAGTTTATAAAACCGCGCCGCCAGGATGCACATATTACCGGTGGTGGGGATATTTTTATAGTATAACTGGCTTTTGCGCCAGGCTATGCCGCCACCAGCTGTAGTGTTCGATCCTGTTTTTATTTCGGTATATAATTGCCGGGCAACGGTTAAATAATCGGGATCGTTGATTATCAAATAATCGCGCAAGCTGGCATTGGCCAGCCAACCCATATCATCGTAAAACTCGTTAGAGTAGGTATTTCCGTTTGATGCTTTGATTCCGTTTAACAGAGCTTTCATTTTAGTTAGATAGGCCGCGTTATTTGTCCTTACATAAGCATCGGTAAGCACGTCGAGCATGTGCGCGTTCGGCCAGTAATTAAACGTTTTATCACCGTTGTTATTCTTAACGAAGTACTTTCCGTCAGCCGATAAAAAGGTGGTGTAAGTTGCTGCCTGAAGCGAATCGGCCAGTGCCGCGTATTTATAAACAGAGGTTACTACCGGCGTTGTTGGCGTGGTGGGTGTCACGGGCGGAGCAGGCGTAACCGGAGTTTCGGGTGTAACTACCGGAGAATCTTTTTTTGAACAAGAACTTAAAACCGTGAGGAAAATTAACGTGTACGCGAAAGTGCGAACATTTAAAAAATGCTTTCTCATAAATAAGGTTAGTATTAATAATTTGATTTAAGGTAAATCAGTAATTGGTTGGCGCATAGTTAAGGTTAATCAGGGAAATTATCCAATAAAAATGCTTTTTACTTTTTACGATGGCAGGCAAACTTATGTTATGATGCGTTTTAAATCTCACAAAAAAAGTCACCTCAACTGAGGTGACTTCTAATCTTGATTCCTGAATCTTTCGTCTTGAATCTATTTAGCCAGCGCTTCCTGCTCCTTCAAAGCAGTGATGTTATTCTTATCGCTAAACTTGTCGGTTTGGGTAGCGAAGTCCTCTAAAATAGCTGCAATAGTATCCAGATTATCTGATACCCGCTGGTGCATATCCGGCAAATCTTTATCTAAACGTTTATCACCAAGGTCTATATTATCAACCTCAATTTTTGCTAACTTTTGTATGATGGCCTGCTGGCTGTTCTTCAAATCTTCCAACTCGTGAACTATCTTTTCCATCAGGGCAAATTTCTTTAACGTATCCATATTTATCTTTTGTTTAAGATGAATTAATACATAGTCAACATTAAAAACAGCTTTTTGTTTATTTATTTGGATATCTCACATATAACTAATACTTTAGTTTTTATAAACACCCCATATGAAAACTACCCTACTCACACTAATCGGTCTATTGTTTTTCAGCGCAGTATTTGCCCAAACCGGCAAGGTTGACGATGCGCTGCTATTGGAATATTATCAGGCCCAACGCTACCAGGACGCGGCAGATTACCTGAAGAAAACCTTCCCCGAACCTATCAGCGACATCAAGGTATTGTCTCGCTTAGCTTATACCACCCAGCTGGCCAAGAAGCTGCCTGAAGCTGAAGCTTACTATCAACGCATTTATAATATCGACACCACTAACCAGGCCGCGCTATTCAGCATCGGGAACATTAATATGCAGCGCGGCAATCAGCAAAAAGCGGCTACGTACTTTTTGCAGATTCTAAAAACGGATACTACCAACATATCGGTTTACACCAAAATGGCCAGCATCACCATCGATAAAAAAGATACGCTTGCTACCATCTATTATCTTAAAAAAGCCAATGCGTTAAATGCATTTGATGTGGATGTGGCTGTTGATTTAGGTACCCTTTATATCAAAACCAGTAAATTTGATAAAGCCCTTGCCGTACTGAACAAAGCATCAGAAAATGACCCGGAAAATGTATTCCTGCTGCAAACGATGGTCGATTTGCTTTATAAGGAAAAGAAGTTTAAAGAGACCCTTGAAACCGGTAAAAAACTGATCGCACTCGACGCAGCCGATAAAGATGTGCTATACAAAATGGGGGTATCCTATTATAGCGTAGGTAATTTTAACTGTGGCGCTGAGATACTAACCGCATTTTCAAACCAGGATCAATCTGAATACAGCGACTATTACGCCGCGTTATGTTATAAAGGATTGAAGGATTTCAACCAGTCTGTAAAATGGATGGGGAAAGCTATCGAGCAAAGTATATCTGGCAATGTAGCTTCGTACTACGGAGAGATAGCGGACAGTAACGAGAAACTTTTTAAAGCGAAAAATGCCTTGCAGGCTTATCAAAAAGCCTTACAGTTTGATGAAGGTAACCCGCAGATTTTCTACGCCATTGCCCTTTTGTATGATAAACAACTGAAAGATAAGGCAAGCGCCAAACTATACTACAAAAAAGCAGCAACGGCTTATGTAGAAGAAACCAAACGGTTAGATGACCCGATGACCTTATATTCTTTAGCCGCCCTGTATGATGCTAACCTGAAAGACACGGCCAACGCTATTAAATTTTACAAAAAATACCTGGATGCTAAGCCGCCGCAAAAACAGCAAACTTTTGTAAACTATACGCAAAGCCGCATCGGACAGTTAGGTGGCAGTGTGGGTACTAATTAGCGCTGCATCAGGCGGGCTACATATTTGCCGATGATGTCAAACTCCAGGTTTACAGTATCGCCCTCGCGCACGTTGTGCAGGTTGGTATGCTCGTAAGTATAAGGGACAATGGCTACCGAAAAGCTGTTATCCCTTGAGTTTACTACCGTTAAGCTGATGCCATTAACACAGATTGAACCCTTCTCAACCGTTACATTCCCTTGGGTGGTATCATATTCAAAAGTGTACTCCCAGCTACCGTCAAGGGCCTTAAAATGAGTACAAACCGCAGTTTGGTCAACATGCCCCTGAACAATATGTCCATCTAAACGGGCATTCATTTGCATGCAGCGTTCCAGATTTACCGGGTCGCCGGTTTTAAGGTGACCGATATTGGTTTTGTTTAAGGTCTCTTCAATTGCAGTAACCGTATGACTGCCGTCGGCAATTGCTACCACCGTAAGGCAAACGCCGTTATGGGCGACTGATTGGTCGATCTTTAATTCGTGCGATATGGCCGATGCAACAGTGATATGCAGGTTGCCCTGATCGTGACGCAAATCTGTTACTTTTCCTAAAGTTTCAATTATTCCGGTAAACATTTGGCGAAGTTAGAGATTAGTGATTATAGATTAGTTAACGGTTTGTAAAAACACATTGATAGATTTACAGCATGAACAAGCAAAGCGCAGGGATCTTAGTTTACCGGTTTCAGGCAAAAGAATTGCAGGTTTTCCTGGTACATCCCGGCGGGCCGTTCTGGAAAAATAAGGACGTCGGCGCGTGGTCGGTGCCCAAGGGCGAGTTTTTAGCAGATGAAAATCCGTTATCTGCCGCCAAACGGGAATTTACAGAGGAAACAAGTCAGCAGATTGATGGGGATTTTATGGAGCTAAGCGCCGTAAAATTAAAAAGCGGCAAAACGGTTTATGCCTGGGCGGTGGAAGGTGATGTTGACGAAGCAAACGTAGTGAGCAATACTTTTATGTTTGAGTGGCCACCAAAATCGGGCAAGATGATAGAGATCCCTGAAGTAGATAAAGGCGGTTGGTTTGATATAACGACTGCCAAGGTTAAGATTAACCCGGCGCAGATACCTTTAATTGATGAGTTGGTTAAGTTAATTAACTTATGACTCGGTTAAGACTTACGAAGTTTTGAAAACTTCGCAAGTCTCGAAATTCAATCGCTTAAAAAGCTCTCCTATTAACCACCCAGTTCGAATTAGTATCGGCCGAAGATGTGACACCTTTAACGGTCTTTTTATCGCCCAGTAATTGCTCCATTAGCAAAGCCGCAATTAAAGCTTCCTGATCATCGGCGGTCTGCAACACTTCAGGGGTAAAATATTTTTTGACGAAATGAGTATCAAAATTTCCCGATGTAAAAGCTTCATGCTGCATCACAAATTTGCCAAAGCCTAAGGTGGTGGTGATACCGGTGATGTTATATTCGTCAATAGCCCTGATCATGCGTTCAATAGCTTCGTTGCGGTCTTTTCCGTATACTATCAGCTTGGCAATCATTGGGTCGTAATAGATCGGGATTTCCATACCCTGTTCAAAACCATCATCTACACGTACACCCGGGCCTTTAGGAGTAATATAAGTTTGCAGCGTGCCAATATCCGGAAGGAAATTATTAGCCGGATCTTCGGCGTAAACACGCAGTTCGATAGCATGACCTATGATGTTTAAATCTTCTTGTTTAAAGCTAATGGCTTCTCCCCTTGCAATGTTAATCTGCTCTTTAACCAGATCGATATTAGTAATCAGTTCGGTTACCGGATGCTCTACCTGCAAGCGGGTGTTCATCTCCAGGAAATAAAAGTTTAGCTGCTCATCTAAAATAAACTCTACAGTACCCGCGCCGGTATAATTTACCGACCGCGCCACGTTTACCGCGCATTTACCCATCTGTTGCCTGATCTCGGGAGTTAATACAGATGAAGGCGCTTCTTCAATCACCTTCTGGTGCCTGCGCTGTACCGAACATTCCCGCTCAAACAAATTAACTATATTGCCATGGGTGTCGCCTAAAACCTGGATCTCGATATGCCTTGGCGATGATACGTAACGCTCTATAAATACCGAACCATCCCCGAAAGCCGAAGTGGCTTCGGACACTGCCAGTTGCATCTGCTCTTCAAACTCGGCCGCGCTTTCTACAATACGCATGCCTTTACCTCCGCCACCGGCCGCGGCTTTAATCAAAATTGGAAAGCCAACTTCAATAGCCCGCTGCTTCGCTTCATTAACATCGGTAATCGCTTCTTCGGTACCGGGCACCATCGGGATATCATATTTTAAGGCCGCAGCTTTAGCTGATAACTTGTTACCCATTACCTCCATCGCTTCGGGCGATGGGCCGATGAGTATCAGACCCGATTCACGTACTAATCTGGCGAAAGCCGGATTCTCTGAAAGAAAACCGTAACCCGGATGGATAGCTTCGGCACCTGTTTGGCGGCAGGCGTCGATAATCTTCTCGCCCACCAAATAACTTTGATTACTGGGCGCTTCGCCAATAAAAACGGCTTCATCAGCATAACGTACATGCAAGGCATCTCTATCAGCAGCCGAATAAACTGCCACAGTTTTAATACCCATTTCGCGCGCAGAACGCATTACCCTTAAAGCTATTTCGCCACGATTGGCTATCAGTATTTTTTTCATCGTTAAAATCAAAGTTAGCAGAATTGCAACATAATTTGTAGTTTCAAAAAATTAGACCGATTGAATAACCCTCGATGAAAAACCTTGCCCTTGTCCTACTAACTTCGTGCTTAATCTTTTCCCTTACCTCTTGCAACCATAGCGATAACAATCCAGCACACATTTATCAGCCCATCACGCCGGGCAGCTATTGGAAATATAAAGTTCAAAGTGGCAATAGCCCTTCCGAATCGCTTACCGAAACCGTGACACCAGACACCGCTAATTTTCAGGGCAAAATATATCATAAAACAACAGGGCGCTTAAATTCAACAGATAGCTTACGTATTTTTTATTATGCAAAATCGGGCAGCAAATACTATGTCCGCTCATCATTAGCTGCAAAATCAGCATATGATCTTAATGTCGAGATCCTTTATCTTGATGAGTCAAAACCAGCGGGCAGCAAGTGGATTTTTTTAAATGATTCATCTAAAATGTTCAAAACAATCGGTACGTGTGCAATCCTGGCAAAAGGCATATCTAAAACCATTAATGGAAAATTGTTTAAGGATATTATTCACTCGCGCGCTACTCTTTCCATTGGCATGAAAATGGGTAAGGAATTGGGCATATCTCCCGATCTTGATTTAAATTTAAGCAACCTCGTTCAAACCTTTATCATCGATTTTTATGTAGCTAAAGGTATCGGCATAGTAGAATCGGACATGTCGTCGGCTGCTGCTCCTCAAACGGTAGTTAAGCAAACCATTTTAGGTTATGATATTAAATAGACTATTGCGGTTCATTGTTGCCGGTTTCGCATTTATAATCAAATCTTATAATTTTGTGCAGTTATGAAAAGAACGGCAGCGTTAACCCTTGTTATATCAGCATTATTATTTAACAGTTGTGGCTTGAAAGAAATTGTAGGCCCAAATGCCGAAAATTATACCAACAGCGATAGCTATCAGCCGGTAAAAGCAGGATCGACCTGGAAATATAATGTAACTGCCGCCGGTTTCAGCGATGTTAAGACCGTGGTAATGAAATCGAACACCATCAGTTTTGATGGCCGGACTTACGCTGTTGCACAAACCACCCAAAAATCTGACGGAAGTACCGATAACGAATATTACTATCACAGCGGCAGTGTTTACACTTCCCGTACCGATGCAACCACCGCAGACGAGATAGTAGAAATACAATACCTTGACGATGCCGCTATTATAGGCACCAAATTTATATCAAAACCAAATGCTTTGGGAGTTAACAACGGCAAACCCGTGCGTTGGGTGGGCACCATTGTCGATAAAAATTCCACCCGTTTGGTTAACAATATCGCTTTTAAAGATGTGATTCATACCAAGGTCGACCTGCAATACGACAATGGCAGCGGCTTTGTAAGCAGCGGTACCGTGTACGATTATTACGTGGCGCGCGGCATTGGTATTATCGAATTAAACGCCAGCACGTCGGGCATGATTTACGCTACCGAAACTATCACAAAATATAATATCAGGTAACCGCAGGGTTATATAGATTTGGGTATGACTAAGACTAACCGGTATCCGTCAGGGTCGGTATAAATTATACCATTTGCTTTCCAATAAGGATTTTTAGGTTCTACCGGTTTTATATCAGCTGCCATCAACCTGCTTATTAATCTTTCATAATCCGCCACGTTTTCGGGATAAAAAACCAACAGGTCGTCATCATCCGGTGTATGAACCGGCAATTCGGTTGATATGGTAAACTCTAAGTGCCAGTCGGCGCCCGGCAGCCCCACAAAAACACCATCGTAACCATCGTGATCTTTAAATTCGCCTAAAATATTCAGGCCCAATACATCAACATAAAAATTGATAAGGGCAGATAAATTACCGGTGTGCCGTGCTACGCGTAGTTTCATTTCTCTAAAATTTGAGCTAATCAATATTAACGCAAATAAGTTGTAACATAAAAACCGTACCTTCATCTAAATGTCAGTTACACTCAAAAAAACAAACTCTCTACATGTTAAGCATCCGTAATATTGTTAAGCAATACGCCGGGCATCGCGCGTTAAGCGATGTAAGTTTAGAGGTTGAAAGCGGTATGATATTCGGGTTACTGGGACCTAACGGTGCCGGTAAAACTTCGCTCATCCGTATCATCAACCAAATTACCGCGCCCGATAGCGGCGAGATCTATTTTAACGGCGAAAAGCTGAATCAAAGCCATATCGAACGCATAGGTTACATGCCCGAAGAACGCGGCCTGTATAAAAAAATGGAGATTGGCGAGCAAATGATTTACCTGGCCCGCCTGAAAGGCCTGAGCCGCGATGAAGCTATTAAACGCCTGAAATACTGGTTTGAGAAATTAGACATTAAAGAATGGTGGAATAAAAAGGTAGAAGAACTATCTAAAGGCATGCAGCAAAAAGCCCAGTTTGTGGCCACTATAATGCACGAGCCCGAGCTGATCATCCTCGATGAACCCTTCAGCGGTTTTGACCCGGTTAATGCCGAGTTGATTAAATCGGAAATATTAGAGCTGAATAAAAAAGGGGCTACTATCCTGTTCAGTACCCACCGCATGGAATCGGTTGAGGAAATGTGCAGCGCGATAGCGTTGATCAATAAATCGAAAAAAATACTGGACGGTAAGGTGCGCGACATCCGCAACTCTTACCGTAACGATACTTTCCTGGTAGAATATTCCGGCGAAAAGCTAAGCTTTGACGGTGCGCAGCCTTTTGATATTATACAGGAGACAACCGGTATTGACAGCCAAACTATGCGCATCAAACTAAACGGAGGATCATCTAACGATGTATTACGGTACCTGATCCCTAAAACGCAGATTACTATGCTGCAGGAAGTAATACCGAGCATGAACGAGGTATTTATTATGAACGTAAACCAAATGAGCTAAGCACTATGAATAAAGTTTTCCTTATTATCCAACGCGAATACCTGGTTCGCGTAAAAAAGAAATCGTTTGTGGTGATGACCTTACTGGTGCCGGGTTTGATACTGGCCATGTATGCTATTATAGCCCTGATTTATGCTAACAGTGACGAAATTAATGCCAAACACGTTATCCAGGTGCATGATGAAAGCGGCATTTTCCAGCATAAATTTCACGATAAAAAGAACTTAGTTTTTGCTGATGCGAAGGGCAACGTTGCCCAGGCCAAGGCCGATCTAAAAAATACACCCGATGATTTCCTGCTTTTGATCCCTGCTGATTATGGCAAAAACGATGCAGTACAGATTATCTCTAAAAGCAAACCTAACTTTACCATCACCGGCAATATCGAAGATCAGATGAATCAGATTGCCAGCGACGATGCCATGGTGAAGGCCGGTATAGACACAGCTAAACTCAACGCTATTAAACCCGATATCTCCATTAAATCGATGGAGATGAGCGATAGCGGCGAAAAGGATAGCAGCGTAGGCGCAGCTTATGGCGCTGGTATTGCCGGCGCAATATTAATCTACATCTCCCTGTTTATTTACGGCGCACAGGTTATGCGCGGCGTAATTGAAGAGAAAACCAATCGCATTATCGAGGTGATTGTATCTTCGGTAAAACCCTTCCAATTAATGTTGGGAAAAATCATCGGCGTTGGTATGGTAGGCCTAACTCAATTCTTGTTATGGATCGTACTTTCAACCGGTGTTACCATTATTGCGGGTAAACTTTTAGTGAAAGATAAAGGCCCGGCTAAAATAGAAAAGACCTATCATAAACCGGGCGAGAAAGCGCCAGCCGTTGCCGATCAGAATACCACACCAAAAAGTCCGGCTATTTCTTTTTACGATAGTTTGAAAACAATCCATTTCGGCTATATACTGGGTTGTTTCATATTTTATTTCGTCACCGGATATCTGCTGTATAGCGCCCTGTTCGCGGCAGTCGGTTCGGCGGTAGACAGCGAGACGGAAACGCAGCAGTTTATGTTTCCAATTACCCTGCCCCTGCTGTTTACTTATATCCTATCGTTCTCTTTTTTGATCAATAACCCCGATAGCTCCCTGGCCTTTTGGCTATCCGTTATACCGTTCACCGCTCCCGTAGCCATGATGGTACGTGTACCATTTGGCGTGCCCGACTGGCAGTTAGCCATATCGGCGGTAATGATGATTATCGGCTTTCTGTTTACCACCTGGGTTGCAGCGCGCATTTACCGGGTAGGTATTTTAATGTACGGCAAAAAAACAAGTTATAAAGAACTGGTTAAATGGTTCTTTTATAAAGAATAGTTCAGCCCTTCTAACCTCCCCAAGGGGAGGAATATTTATCAGCTTCCTCTTTTTGATGGAGCAAACGCCAAAAGATCTTTCAAAACCAACAACCACCACAATTTTATCCCCGAGATGCAAACATTTTCGGGGATTTTTTATTTTTAACTCATATGAATAAACCCGTAGCCGTAATGGACCTGGGCACTAACACCTTCCACTTGTTGGTTACCGAGGCCGATGCCGACGACCCTAAAGAGCTTTTACACCTTTACGAACCCGTTAAATTAGGCCAGGGAGGCATTAATAAGGGCGTAATTCAGCCTGATGCTTTTGAGCGTGGCATAACTACGATGGAAAAATTCGGCCGGGAAATGGAGCGCTTGCAGGTTGGCGATGTACGGGCCATAGCCACCTCGGCCCTGCGCAGTACATCAAACGGAAAAGACTTTATTGAGCAGGTTAAGCAAAAAACTAACATCGCCATTGAAGTGATTGACGGCGACCGTGAAGCGGGTTATATCTATCGTGGCGTTAAGGCATCCGGCTGTCTGTCAGGCAATCACAACTTAATTATCGATATCGGTGGTGGCAGCGTAGAGTTTATTATTTGCGATGAGAACGAAATTCAATGGAAGCAAAGTTTTGAAATTGGTGCAGCAAGATTGATGGATAAATTCCATAACGAAGACCCCATCGCAGCTGAATCTGTTTCTGATCTACAAGAATATCTCGACCAGATCCTTGCTCCTCTTTTTGCAGCTGCTAAAGAAAACCCGGTAACAAAAATGATCGGCTCATCAGGCGCATTTGAAACCTTTGCCGAGGTAATAGAACTGGAAAAAGGCCACGAATTTGATTTAAAAGCTATTAAATGCATGGATTTTCACCTGAATGATTTTCTTGAATTAACTGCGCGACTGATCGCTTCGACTCACGAGGAAAGAAAAGCAACTAAAGGCATTATCCCACTCCGAGTGGATATGATTGTAGTAGCATCGTTAATCACCCGCTACGTGATGGATAGACTGAATATTACCGATGTAGCTATGTCTATGTATTCGTTAAAAGAAGGCGTATTGGCAGAGTTATTGGATCAATATTAAAGCATCCTGCCTTTTAAGGCTTATTTTATAACCGGTTATAGGTTTTATGGAAAAAGTGATTTATGTTTATACTTACATAAACCATCACGCTAATCCATCCCATGTACAAAAAAACCGTTACCCTTATTGCGTTATCAATATGTTTTGTAGTAGCTAAGGGGCAAACCGTAAAATCATCAGGTAAAGACACGGCCACAACCCGTAATTTAACCAATACCACGCCCGATCAAAGCAGCTCTATCACGTTCCATTTAAACAAAGTTGCAGGCGTAGGCCCTACCGGTTACAGCAGTTTCGGCATCAGCACAAACGAAAATCTCAAAAACAGCAAAGACGCTTTTTACCGGGAAGAGTATGAAGGCCTGCCGCAAATGAAAAACAAACCGGTTTTGGATAGCGTTAAGGAGTATTTTTATGCTTTAAACCAGCCGCAGTTTTATTTCCAGCAATACGTAGCGGGTAAATATTCAAAAGAGTTTTTGATAACAAAATTAGGTCATCTTAAATACAATGTGGCCGATACCATTAAACTATCACGCAAGCCTTTATTATGCTACGTATCAATAATTGCCGGTTATAATTCTGAGAAACAACCTGTTTACATGGTTGATACCAACAACAACGGCGATTTTGCTGATGACAAATTAGTACCTCTGTTAAAACAGGTGATGGACGAGGATATGATTGTCAGTTCATCGCAAACGGTGGATATAACTTATTTGTATAACGGGCAGGTAAAAGGCGGTACAAAGCAGGTATTGGCGCAATTATCTTACCGCGCAAATGGGCTTGACCCCAGTTTGGTTTTTCCTGAGTTCAGTTACCTGCGGTTTACTTATATAGGGCAAAAATACATGGTGGTAGCACAGCCAAGCAATTACGATTCTTTTTATTCGATTGTTCCCGATAGGCCATATTTTGTAGGCATGAGGCGATCTAAGTCCATCAAAACAGGGCAATTTGCCAAAATTGGCGACGATATGTTTGGCTTTACTGCCGTGGCTGATAACGGTAATGAGATTACTTTAAAAGGTGCGGATATCAGCGGTTTCAGTTCAGAAAACATTATTAGCTCGTCATCCGTAAAAAGCAGACCCGTAAACACAGGCCAGATTGTATCAAGACAAATAGGCTTTAAAGCGCCCGAAGTTATTGGTGTTGATATGAACCCTGCTTTAAAATTAGGGGCGGCCATGTCGTTAGCGAAACTGAAAGGTAAATACATCTTTTTAGATTTTTGGACAACCACTTGTGTCCCATGTATACAGGAATTACCAAATATTAAAGAGGTATACGATCGCTATAAAAACAAAAACTTCGAAGTTATTGGCGTTTTAGAAGAACGCGGTAAAGGTTCGGCTTTGAGGTTATTAAAAATGCACAATGTTAACTGGCCTACCATTTTAACCAACGATAAAACCACCCGCATTACCGGCTACGAAGATATCAACTCCTGGCCTACCACATTCCTCATCGATCCAACCGGGAAGATCATTGGAGTTGATTTAAGATACGATGCGCTGATGAATAAGCTGAAGACATTGATTGGGGCGTAATTATCTTACTGTACAACCTGCATCATATCTTCTATCGTTCTAAAATATCCCACGGGTGGCTTATTATCATTTGTAATATTTACGCCGATAATCAAGCCGCCGATAAGATAACTTGTTTCGGCAATTGACCTGGTTCGAAAATCAAGTTTGACAGGCAAACTGATTTCAGGTAAATCCGGTAATTTAACTCCAGGGTAGTAGGTTATCAGGCTATCCATTTTCTGGCGTTGATACCTGATAGCTACTTGTTTATGGTACACCTTTTTTGTTTTAGGCTTGGTTTGTCCAAAGCTACTTGTTATTACAAATAATAAAAATACGCCTATGATCACTCCTTTCAGCTTGAACCAATTTTTAGGTTTATCGGCCAACTGAGCGTTTATACTATTGATTTGCCAAACCTCAAATCTACCGCAGATATTTGAACCAACTGACAGATAATTGAGTATCTGCTCATTACTCATCCTTGTAAAATCTACCACCGTTTTAGCACAACTACCGCAAAAACGGCTGGTTTGGGCTTCAGTCATTGCATTTCAGTTTTCGTGGCAAGGCTTGGGGATACTTAGGTTGGCAATCTGCATCATCATTTTAAGGTTATTGTATCATTTTTATTAGCTGTCTACATTTAATACGATGCTTTGTATATTGCTATTCCATAAAACTCGCTCATGAAAATTAAACTTTTACTTACCCCACTCCTGCTGCTAACTTTAATTGTCGCGACAAATGCCCAAAGACGCGGCCGGCGGACTAACACTAACGACACTATTGCATCAAGCTACTCGCCCAAAGAATTATTTACCCCTTTTTTGTATACCGATAAGGGCAACGAGTTGCATTCAGCAAATGGCGAACCCGGCCCTAAGTACTGGAAACAAAAGGTAGATTACGTTTTAAAGGCCAGTATTGATACCGCAAGCAAAGTGCTTACCGGTAATGAAACCATTACTTACACCAATAACAGTCCGGATGCTCTAAGTTATCTGTGGTTACAGTTAGATCAAAACACTTACAAAGCCGATGCCCGCTCTAATTTTGCAACCGGTGGCGGCGGCGCGGCGGCACATACCAATGGCTACGAGTTAGAGTCGGTAGAGTTATCTGTTGGCGGTAAAACTCAGAAGGCGGTTTATGTGGTTAGCGATAGCCGTATGCAGATCCGCTTGCCTAATGATTTGGCGCCCAACGGCGGCAAGATCAATATCCTGATCAAATACCATTATACCATCCCGCAAAATGGTGGCCGTACTGATTACTATCGCAGTAAAGACGGAACCACTTACGAGATTGCCCAATGGTTCCCGCGGATGTGCGTTTATGATGATAGCCACGGCTGGGATACCCTGCCATTTTTAGGTAGCGGCGAATTTTATTGCGAATATGGTGATATAGACTATACCGTTACCCTACCCGCAAACATGATTATAGCCGGCTCAGGCGAGTTAGTCAACCCTGCCGAAGTACTTACTGCCAAACAAATTGCGCGCCTTGCGCAGGCCCGTAACAGCGATAAAACCATCATGATCCGCACGGCTGCCGAGGCTGCAGATCATTCATCTCGTCAATCGGCTAAGCCTACACAAACCTGGCATTTTAAAATGTTCAATACCCGCGATGTGGCTTTTGGGGCCTCTAACGCTTACATATGGGACGCAGCGAGAATAAACCTACCGGGCGGCAAAAAATCGCTCTCCATGTCTGTTTACCCTGTAGAAAGTGACTGGGGCCGCTCAACTGAATATCTGAAAGGCTCTATTGAGTATTTCTCACAAAAATGGTTTGTATACCCCTACCCTGTAGCTATTAACGAAGCCGGCAATGCCGGTGGCATGGAATATCCCGGTATTTTGTTTGATGGTAAAGGATCAAAAGGCGAACCCTTGTTTTCGCTGATCGCACATGAGATTGGTCATAACTGGTTCCCCATGATCGTTGGATCAGACGAGCGCCGCTTTGCTTTTATGGACGAGGGCTTTAACACCTTTATTGATATTTACGCCAGCGATGTATTTAACAAAGGCGAATACGCCCCAAAACGCGATGGTGAATACGCCCCCAACAAGGGTAACCCGGCTGATGAGATTATCCCGACCATCGTCGACCCTAACGCGCCTACCATTATGATGGCCGCGGATGCTGTTCCCGGCCAGTACCGCCACCCGGTTGAATATTTTAAACCTGCTTTTGGTTTGGTGCTACTGCGCGAACAAATTTTAGGTAAGGATAGATTTGATTACGCTTTCCGCAACTATATTCACAAATGGGCTTACAAGCACCCGCAACCTGATGACTTTTTCCGTTCGATGGAAAGTGGTGCCGGCGAAGACCTTTCGTGGTTTTGGAAGGGTTGGTTCTATAATAATTACAAGTTAGATCTGGCTATTATTGATGCGGTTTACACCAACAAAGACCCTAAAAAAGGTTTAACCGTAACCATAGCCAATAAAGAGAAAATGCCGATGCCGTTTTGGGTGGAAGTAAATCTGAAAGATGGCAGCAAATATCGCATGCAATTACCGGTAGAAACCTGGATCCAAACCAAAGCCATCACCTTCAACATCCCAACAACCGGCGAAGCTGAAAGCGTACGCGTTGACCCGGACGCGGCATTGCCTGATATTAACCGTGCTAATAATATTTTTAAAGTGAAGTAATTAGTGCTTCTAAATAAAAGAGAAAATGCCGGTGCCATAAAACACCGGCATTTTCTTTTATCAATTTAAAGCTATCTTTACCGCGTGAAAGACTACAAAAAATACTACCTGCTGCCGGCCACGCCCGAAGAAATTTATACCGCTTTAACCAACCCCTTCACCATTGAGTTATGGACAGGGGAACCGGCTGTAATGTCGACCGAACCGGATACCGAATTTTCTATGTGGGATGGTAGCATCGTAGGTAAAAACCTGGAGTTTACAGAAAATAAAAAGATTGTACAGCAGTGGTATTTTGATGGCCAGGACGAGCCATCTATAGTAACCCTTAAACTGCATCCTGATAAAAACGGAACGTCAGCCGAATTAAGACACACCAACATCCCGGATGAAGCTTACGACGATATTACCGGCGGTTGGGACGAAGCCTACATGGGTGGACTTGAAGATTTTTTCGATAGTATTTAAGATTCTAAACGACATAAAAAATCCTCTGCCAATAACTGACAGAGGATTTTTGTTTTAAAGCTTTTTGCTCTGGTCTTTAAGCTTTCAGCTCCAATCAGGCTTTCCGCTTAAAATAAGGTAAACTCTACCCTACGGTTTTGCTGACGTCCGGCAGGTGTTGTATTAGTGGCAATCGGCTGCGTTTCGCCATAACCTGTAGCTTCAATACGCGATGCATTAGCGCCCTTGCTTACCAGGTAAGCTTTAATTGCTTCGGCACGGTCTTTAGATAATTTCATGTTTAGCTCATCCGGTCCGGTGCTGTCGGTATGGCCGGCTAATTTCAGGCTAAAATTTTTGTTAATTAACAAGTTGGCGACACCATCTAAACTTGGGTACGATGTTGGGCGCAGCGTTGCCTTGCCTAAATCAAATTCTAAGTTTTGAATTGCATCCTTAACCACCTTCTTATCTGCCTCGGTAATAATCACCGTTTTAGATTCTGGTAAAGGGCAGCCCGCGCCGTCTACTTTAACGCCCTTCGCTGTGTTCGGACATTTATCAAAAAAGTCAGGTACGCCATCGCCGTCGCTATCAACCGTAAACTTGGCCATGTTAGCGTTGGTTGCATTTAATCCGTTAACAGCAGCAGTCAAATCTTTGCGTAAAGCGTCGTTTTTGGCTTTCTCGGCATTTATTTGGTTTTGCAGGTTAATCTCGTTGGCGGTATATTCTTCGCGCATGGATGCTACCGGATTGTGTGTAGCCAATTGCGGCTTGCTGCTGCTACCTAAGGCAAATTCTAAACCGATATGGCTGTATGAGAATTTATCGTTAGTGCTGCCCGTGGTATTAGCATCGATATGATCGTTATTGACGAAGTTAACCTGGTAACCCAAATCAAGATTAATACCCGGGGTTAGGTTGACTTTAAACCCTAATCCTACAGGGATGTAAACACCTGTAAGGTTGGCATCATTAGTGTTTTCGTACACATAACTGGCTTTAGCGCCCGCAGCATCGTAGGTGTTGGCATGATACGCCACATAGCCTGCACCCGCAGTTAAATACGGCTGTATTACGGTTTGCTTAAGCCCCCAGCTAATGTTGGCCAGCGTAATTACGGCTGTTAAATCTGAAGAATAGTTAATGGTTGTTTGATAACGCAAAGGCGTTGCACCGGCAATACTGTTCTGGCTGCCGTGTAATTTCCCTAAAACAAAGCTGGATTGCAGACCGAAAGAATGCGAGAATTGCTTCCGGATAAATCCGCCGTAACCAAGATCGAACGCTTGGTTACCCCAATCTTCTTTACCATGAAAAATGGTGTTGTTAGATAGCGCCCCCGCGGTTACACCTATTGACCATGTACGAAACGAACTATTTGGAGAAAACAGTTTCACTGAAGATGGATCTGTGGACTGAGCGTAGATTTTACCGCCTGTAAAAAGGCAGGCCGCCAGCAATGCGGTCAGTTTTAATTGTAATTTCATAGGTTGTTGGTGTGTTTGATTATTGGTTTATGAGTTGAAATTACAGTTATATATTGAATTATTAAATAAAAAATATCACAAAAAAGCCCCCGCGAAACATTTCACGGGGGCTTATTATAATTATTTTAAGTCTCGCTTTTCAGCTATCAACCTAAAATAAGGTAAATTCTACTCTTCGGTTTTGCTGACGACCGGCGGCAGTTTTATTAGTTGCAATCGGTTGGTCCTGACCGTAGCCTGTAGCTTCAATACGCGAAGCATTGGCACCTTTACTAACTAAATAAGATTTAATAGCTTCGGCACGCTCTTTAGATAAACGCATGTTTAACTCGGCAGTACCGGTGTTATCAGTATGTCCGGCCAGTTTAAGGCTGAAGTTTTTACTAATCAACAGATTAGCAACGCGATCTAAACTTGGGAACGATGTTGGGCGTAAGGTTGCTTTACCCAAATCAAATTCTAAGTTTTGGATAGCATCTTTAACTACTTTTTTATCCTCTTCGGTAATGTAAACGGTTTTAGTTACTTGTAATGGGCAACCTGAACCATCTACTTTAGTACCTGCCGGAGTGCCAGGGCATTTATCAACAAAATCAGGCACACCATCCATATCTGTATCGGTAGTAAATTTAGCTAAGTTAGCGTTGGTAGTTGCTAAATTATTGTTGGTGTTGTTTAAATCGTTGCGCAAGGCTTCGTTTTTAGCACGCTCAGAATCAATTTGATTTTGTAAAGCCACCTCTTTAGTGGTGTATTCTTTACGCATTGCTGCTACAGGGTTGTGGGTAGCTAACTGAGGTTTCGAGCTTTTACCAAGTGCAAATTCTAAGCCAATATGGGCGTATTGAAATTTATCAAATGTTGAACCATAGGTACTGCCATCAATCTTGTCGTTATTAACAAAGTTAACCTGGTAACCCAAATCGATATTAACACCGCGGCTAACGTTAAATTTAAGACCGGCGCCTAAAGGGATATAAAACTCGGTAGCATCTGTGCTTGGGCTTGAAGTTTTACCTGCAGCATCGTAGGTTGCCGCACGATAGCCCATGTATCCCCCACCCACACTTAAATAAGGTTGAATAACGCCTTGCTCATGTCTCCAGTTAATATTAGCCAATGTGATAACGGTGGACAGATCGACCGCGTAATCGATATTGGTTTTGTAATTAATATTGGTAGAACTTGCATCCCTGTTACCCGAACCTGCTAATTGCCCACGGAAGAAGTTGGCCTGTATGCCGAAAGAATGTAAAAATTGTTTTTTTATATAGGCACCATAACCGTATTTATAATTTTGATCTGTCCAATCGCCTTTACCCTGAAAAACAGAATAGCCAGACATGGCGCCGCCATGCAAACCTAAACTCCAGGTACGATAATCGCTGCCGGGTGCAAATGGTTTAACATCGCTGCTCATCGCATCCGAAGTTGGTGATTGGGCTAAAAGTTTTCCGCCTATTAACAGGCTTGCCGCCAGTAACGAGGTCCTTTTTAAATGTAGTTTCATTGTTGTAGTGTTTATAATGTTTCGTTATCAAAACACTATAACACTTTCAATCTGGATGCCACTAATTCAAAAGCCCGGTAATTAATTTTTAATTAAATAAGATAACAGTAAGTAAACAGAAACGTAAATAGCAGATTATCTGCATATGTAAAAGAAATAACTTATCGCGCCACGACAGAATCGATCACTATAATATTTAGTAATAAGCAATAACTTACAAAACCATTTAAAGTACTAAATGCTATACAAAAAGTTATTAACTGGAGTTTATTAAACAAAAACGCCCGGTTAACGCCGGGCGTTTTTAATATTTTTTTAATCACGATAAGTTAAAACCCTGCGCGATCCGGATCGTGCAGCATTTCGCTCATATCCATAATCTTGTCGTCAATTTCAGATACGCACTTATTCATCATATTAATACACTCTTTTTCATCAACAAGGCCTTCTTTTTCAAGATTCATCAAGCCTTTCAAGGTAGCAATTGGTCCGCGGATTTGGTGAGACAGATAGGACGAGTATTCCGATAATTTTTTGTTTTTGATTTGCAGATCCTTGGTACGCTCGTCAATAATTTCTTCCAGGTGATGGTTGATCCTGTTCAGGTTATCCTTCTGTCGCGATACCTCCGCATTCAATTCATTCAGCTTTTTATTAGTTTCTGCTTTGCGTTTAACGTTCACCACTAACGATCCTACCAGGATGATGAGCAAAAACGTCATCGTCATAGCCCCTAACGACAGGTACCTGCTATTTTGATTCCTGTCAATGATGCGCTGTTGGTCTTTTAACGTAGCTTCCTGCTCTGTCTTTTTTTGTAAAAAAGTAATTTGCGCAGCGGTTCTTGTCTTGGCATCTGCACTATCTATCCTATAAATATCTTGTAAAATCTGTAAGGCTTTTTCGTAGTGGTTTTGCTTATATTCCAACTCATATTGCGTATACTGAAAATCAGCCTGGATTTTTTGGCTACGATCTTGTTCAATACCTTCATCAATGGCCTTTTGCGCTTTAGCAAATTCTTTTTTAGCGATATAAACATCGGCGAGCGTTAAATCAATACTTGCAATTGCTGCATTTAAATCAGGCAACTGTTTAGCACCTGCGTGGGCGGCCAAAAGCAACTGCTCTGCTACATCAAACTTACGTAGCCCAAAATAGGCAACGCCGGCGTTTTGATCACAACTAACAATGTTCGACGAGTCTTTAATTTCAAGGAATATCTTTTTACATATGGCAAATTTATCTATAGCTTTTTGAAAGTCCTTTTGCCGCACATACACATTGGCCATGTTTAAATTAATGGATGCAATAAGTGATTTGTCCTGCATCTTGCTGGCTATATTTAAGGCAGTGGTAAAATAATCTAATGCGGTATTTGCCTCATTATCCCGATACAAATTCCCGATATTATTATTAACGCGGGCCTGCCCCAAACGATTTTTTGCGCTTTTATAGGTTTGCAGCGAACTCAGATAGTTTTCAAAAGCGTGCACCTGATCAAATTTGTAGCTATACCCAATACCTATTATCCGGTACGATTCGGCAATACCGTTGCTGTATTTTAAATCTTTGGCAATGCCCAATGCCTTTGTAGCCAGCGAAATTGTTTGCTGTGGAACTGCCTTGCGTACTGCGAATGCTTCTTTGTTTAATTTTATAACTTCATTGCTATCCGGAGCAGTAACATTTTGAAAACCAAATACGTACAATGGGGTTAACAAAACTGATAACAGAAAACAACCGAGATAAAAAACTTTCATTAGTCTTAGTAAAGAAATAAATTTGTGTTTTATAATGAAGTATCAATTAATACGTACTAAAGCTAAAAAAGATATCCGAAAATAATTTTTTTTAATATAATTTTTTAAATAGAAAAACATTAATACATTTGTATTACTTATTCAAGTAAGTCTTTTAACGACTTAAAATACAATAAGTTATGATGTTTTTTTTAACGAAATTTTTGTGCCAAATTTTTAACAAACAAAATTGATTTAAAATCATGAAAAAGCTAACTATCGCAACTTTAACAGTACTTACCACTTTAGGTATTTCGGCTTACACTAACGGTCATTCGCAGTCGTTGGGCAAGGTTAACACTGTTGAAAACCAAAATAATACGCTTACTACAAGTAATATAAACGCTGCTAATTCGATAATTTCAAACGAAGTTGGCCGCGCTAACCTGGCACAAGCCGACTAATTAATCAAAACATCAGAATAAAAATAGCCCCTTAATATTAACGACCACAATAACATGAAAAAATTAGCATTTGCCACAGCAGTAATATTCACCGCGTTTACTTGTGTTACTCCAGACAAAAAAAACGATTTCGGTTCTGACTTTCAGCAGAGCGAAATCAAAACGCAGGCTGCCGTTTTAAATGATAATGTTAATCAATTGGCACCAACCGTTGTAGGCCGGGCAAATTTGGCACAAGCAGATGGTAAAGTAATTTACTAATCAACCACAAAACACATAACGAACAACAAACAGATTTTAACGATACTTTATAAAATATAAAATGAAAAAATTCATATACACTTCAGCAGTAGTTTTAGGTTCAATCGCTTTCACAGCTTTTACATCAGATGTTAAAAAAGGCAACAACATGTTGGCTGCTGAAAAAGCAAACTTAGGTAATGCTGATAGCAAAGAAAAAGCTAACTTGGGCAATGCTGATCACAAAGAGAAAGCTAATTTAGGTAACGCTGATGCTAAAGAAAAAGCAAACTTAGGTAACGCTGATTTTATGTTAGCTGCGGAGAAAGCTAATTTAGGTAATGCTGATAGCAAAGAAAAAGCTAACCTGGGCAACGCTGACCACAAAGAGAAAGCTAATTTAGGTAACGCTGATGCTAAAGAAAAAGCAAACTTAGGTAACGCTGATTTTATGTTAGCTGCTGAGAAAGCAAACTTAGGTAATGCTGATAGCAAAGAAAAAGCTAACCTGGGTAATGCTGATCATAAAGAGAAAGCAAATTTAGGTAACGCAGACAGCAAAGAAAAAGCTAACTTGGGTAATGCTGATTTTATGTTAGCTGCTGAAAAAGCTAATTTAGGTAACGCTGACAGCAAAGAAAAAGCTAACCTGGGTAACGCTGATCACAAAGAGAAAGCAAATTTAGGCAATGCCGATGCTAAAGAAAAAGCAAACTTAGGCAATGCTGATTTTATGTTAGCTGCTGAAAAAGCTAATTTAGGTAACGCTGACAGCAAAGAAAAAGCTAACCTGGGTAACGCTGATCACAAAGAGAAAGCTAATTTAGGTAACGCCGATGCTAAAGAAAAAGCAAACTTAGGCAATGCTGATTTTATGTTAGCTGCTGAAAAAGCTAATTTAGGT
>Ga0116227_10000560_pt1 | contig 73844 bp, 42 predicted proteins | sample S1TSphgellanicum_FD_89693 | JGI IMG/M metagenome (GOLD analysis project Ga0116227, IMG submission 89693) | Host-associated microbial communities from peat moss isolated from Minnesota, USA - S1T2_Fb - Sphagnum magellanicum MG | ecosystem: Host-associated > Plants > Peat moss > Unclassified... | reverse complement strand
TTTTTTTGGGGGGGGGAGGGGGGGAGTAATAATAATGAGGGGTGGGTGGGGGGGGGGGGGGGTGTGTGTGGGGAGGTGGGGGGGTGGGGTGTGTTTGTGGGGGGGGGGGGGGGGGGGGGGGGGGGGGTTGGTGTTTGTGGCGATGGCGAGATCAGGGTGGGAGGAGAGGTTGAAGGGACCTTCTTCTTCTTCAACTGGTTGTGGTGGTGGAGGAGGTTTGGCAGACTTGCCAGAATCACTCATTGCGGAGATTCTGTCGCACATGACACCCAAAGAGCTTGTCAAGCTTGCAAGAGTGAATCGGCTGTTTTATCAAGCGTCGCAATCCGATCCGGTTTGGGACAAGATGCTACCTCAAGGCTACTCTCGCATTCTGGAGCTGGCTTCCAATCCCCCTTCCAGCAAATGCAAGTCCAAAAGACAACTTTATGATTTCTTCTGTACCAAACTCCTCATCAACAACGACACTCAGGTACATAGTACATAGTACATACCCCTCCTCCACCCCCACCACATTCTCTCAATGCTCATGTGTGTCAGCCCTTAAGGATTCATACTTTCTCTGCAGCACATTTAATTTCCCAATTGATACCAACCACAATTGTTGGCATTTGAAACTTTTTCCCTTTCGTCAACAATTCCCTTAAGCAATTGAAGCAAATTGTAGCAAAACACATAGGAGGAGGAAGAAACGGATTTTGACATTGATCTCCTTCTTTTGTGAACTTTCTTCCCGGCATGAAGTCGGTGCTTTAGAAACAATGCAAGTTCTGATTCATAATAAGATACCACCGCTAGGTGCTCTGGTGGGTTTGTTCTCTCCGGGGAAAGCTTGATATACCTGGATCATCATCAGGAATCACCATCAAGCAGTTCCAAAGAACCTCAGCGTTGGGTTTTTCGCTTCTTTGAAATTAGGTCAAGTTGTTTCACCAACAATGTATTTTTTGTGACCTAAGTTTTGTTTGGTGGACTGGTGGGATGTATCTATTGGAGCAGGAATACTGGGTTGATCGTGCAAGTGGTCAAGTGTGTCAAAGCTTGTCAGGGAGAGCATTGAACATCATGGAGATTGAACACACAGGCATGTGGGAATGGATTCCTGCCATGCCTGGTTCCAGGTTTGTTTGTCTTACAAAGAGACAAAATCCTTGGGTTAGGGTAGTTTATCAACTTCTTTCTGTTTCTGCAAATTTTTTTGGTACCTCCTGTTCCTGAAGTGTTGGGTGATATGCTCTTTCAGTTCAATTTTTTTCAGAGGATGCAACTTGATATCATGCAAGCATGTTTTCCCAGGTTTAAGGAGGTTGCGTACAAGAAAGGAAGTGATCACACAGAAGTCAGGGGTAGAATTGAATGTTGCCTTCCACCAGGCTCCTACCTGATTTCTTGGCGTCTTCAGGTAGGGATGCAACCTATCTACCGAGCCAACCGTGCAGTGCAGAGAGACTTCACACTGCAACACACCATGCCTTGCAGATTCAGCATGTGGACAGGGGATGATGGCTGCCACAACATTTCTGAGCGGTTTTTGGATTGCATGCAGAGACCTGAAGGTCAGTTTTCTCCTGTCTTACCCCTTTTTAATCAGCAAAACCAAGTTTGTGGGTGGCAGGGAGCATCATATTCTTCTTCAAGGTGGCATGACTGCTGGACAAGCTTACATTGCTTTTGCTTCGATACAGGGGATGACAAATGGCTGGAGTATGATGGGGGTGAGTTCACAGTTGAGAGACAAGATCAGCCTTTTGATCTGCATTTCTCGTTGATGGAGATGACTGCTGGTGTGTGGAGAAGTGGTCTTCTCCTTGATTGCGTTGTAATCCGTCCAACACACTTGACAAGCAAATCTCATCGGAAGGTAGAGGTTCTGGTAGCAGATGAAGATCCATCAGAGGTTTTATGGTATCTGCCAACTGTTGGTGCTTTGTGGGGTCGCTCAGGAGCATCCTCAAAGCCTCGTGGCACTAGACAGAAAAAAGATGGTAATTGTATTTTAGTGAATGGCCCATTTCCAGATTCACAGAAGGTCTAGAGAATTTAAGTCCCTCAGACTGATGGGACAAAAGAAATCTCCAGCATGTCAAATACAGGTCAAGAACTTTGTGTATACTTGTAATTCATGAGAGCTGTTCTATGAGATTACTTTCTGATATGATTCAAGAAACATCTGGCCTTAGCTTGCCATTTGTTGAACCATAGTCTGTGACACTCATGGATTCTGGAAGCGGTGATTAGAACCTACCAGTCAAGACTGTGTATTTATGTATATACAAGGATTACTGGTGATCCTTCTTTATGAGAAGAGTTTGCTCTTCGTCCATTTGGTTGATTCTCTCTGTGATTTCAGGAAGTTGGGTTCTGGTGCCTAGCTTGATTATTCACAATTGTGGGTCACAGTTGAAATATGAAGAGTAGGGGTCCTTGAGAATTGTGCAAGTCTATTTGCATCAACTTGAATCTTCCACAGATAGTATGTCAGTGTCAGATAAAATCCTTACAACCCAATGTCTCTTCACACCAGAAATGATGCCAACCCAGACACTTATGTCTGAATATGTACATTGACAAGGTGAATTCCTAGACTACCTGAAAAAAAATTCAAAAACTTGAGAATTGGTGTTTAATTTTTTTGATAACCACAGTTTATGAACCCTAACAACCACCTTGATAACTGCAGGGGGTTTGCTGCAATTTATAATACATGCATGCCCAACACTCATAAGAACTCTGGTGAGGACATGAAACTAGGTACAGGGGAAGAAGGGCTGCTCCCCAGGGCCTCCTTCCCCCCCCCCCCGCGGGGTGTTAGGCCTGAAAATTAGCAGACCTTCATCATCATACCTAAATAACAGAAGGTCACATGGTAGACGGTCTCTTTAATTGACAAAATGCATCTTCTGTGTCAGGAGGTGCTCTCAAATACACAGAAAAATCTTGTGGTACTTTGTGTATAGGACAAGGCCTGCTCCCCAAGGCCCCCTAATGTGAGGGTCATAGCCTAAAAAGGTCGTAGGCCTGAAATTTAGGGAATGTCTGACTTGAGCAGGCCTTCCAACAGATTGGTGGAAGGTCTATTTCATTTACAAATCCCCAAATAAAGGCCCTAACAGAAGTCATGCTCCAAATAAGGGCATAGGAGTGAGTCAAGGACTGCTTGTTTTGGAAAATAAAAATCTTCTCCAATAGAGCTTACCAGTCCTAGCTAGTAAGCTTAGTCTTGGGATGTTTCCCATAGGTCTCAAATTTTTGAAAGAATTGTTTTTCAATAGAAACCCATTGCTTGACACCAAGCGACTCCTTAAGCCCCCATGCACTACTTTCCAAATGGATGATAAATTACAAAAGGCAAGTTGTCGATAAGAGCTTGGTGATAGGCTAGTGTTAGGGTTTGTGTCAATGTTGTTAATGGCCTGTCAATAGTTTTTGATCACTTGCTATCACATGTTAGGTGTATTATCTTACTATTGTTCAAAGTTATGTAACTTTTTGTGACTAGGTAGGTTGTTTACCATGGCTAGCACGTTTGTGTTCACAATGCATTGCCCCAAAAGTTTGTCACCGACAGCATGGTGTCAACTTCTTGTTTCATCATTCCAACAAAAGCTCTAGAACCTGTCTTTTCAACATTTCATTTCATGATATCAGCAAAAGCTCCAAGGTCTTTTCAATTTTTCAATTTGCTTCATTTTAATTTATTTTTCACTTTGTGCTTATAGTGCTTTCTGCACTCTATGCTTTTAGTATTTTCAGTGCTCTTGAAGATCGCTACTTCTAGGCTTTCAACATTCTTAATGTTGCTGTCTTTGAAGATTGTAATGCTCGCATTTCCTTTCAATTTCTCTTTGTGTTTTTTCCTATGCTTATGTTGAAATTCTAATGGAATTCTCAATCTCTCTTGCTTTTGACTACTTAGTGTGTTTTGTTGAAGGTCCAATGACACTTTTGATCCCATTTGCTATTGATTACTTCTTGTGTTTGCATTCAAGTTTTAATAGTACTTTTGATCCTTTTTTCTTTTAAATTTTGTTGATTTTTGTATTTCTTTGCTTTTGTATTTTGTTTTGTTACAATGTATTTTGTTAGTCTATGTTTGTGTTTTGTTGGTACAATGAGGCAACTAAAGTTGATGTTGCTTGTCTAGTTTATCCATGTCATGTTGCACCTATACAAGATTCTAAGCCATTGCCTTGTCAAGGAATTCATTGTTGCAAGCAGAATAATGTATTAAAAAAAACTAATCTTTCCTTCGACAAGGAAGGATATTTATATACTATTACATATCTATTGTCCAAGTTCATATGCATACATGCCAAGATCCACTTTCAGACTTGCAAGACAATATGTTAACAACTTTATAATATGCAACAAATTATTGTTAATTTGTTACCGCAACCAAATCATTACCTTCTTGCATACCAATCTTTTCCATGCATATGTTTGCATACTTCATGCAATTTGCTACATCCAAGTGGATGAATGTTTTCAACACCTCCCCACAATCTTATGCAAATTTGTAAGAGGAGCAATAAGAGTGTTTAAATAATGTTTACAACCTACACTAAGCCAAAATGTCAGGTGTCATGGGTGGTGTTCTAATCTACTAAGTCTTACACTATTCAAATCATTGGTGTGTACAAGTCCAAACTCACTGTAAAGCTTGTAAAATAATGTACACCCAATTGTGGTTTTGTAAAAATGTCAACAATTTGGTCTTGTGAAGGTACACGTGTGATCTTCATAGCACCATTTTGAACTTGTTTTTGAATATAATGATGATGAATTTCTATATGCTTAGTTCTTGCATGGAAAATAGGATTGTTATAGAGCTTGATTGCGCTTTGATTGTCATAATGATCATTGGTTCTATGCTTTTGATAAGATTCAACTCTATCAACAATCTCTGCAACCAAACACCTTCTCTAACACAACTTAACAACACCATGTATTCGCTTTCCGTTGATGAAATTGTAACACACATCTATTTGTGGCTATGCCACGTAATGGGTGTTGACCTTAGAAAGAAAGTGTAGCCAGTTGTTGATATCCTATCATCTCTGTCACCGACCCAATTTGCATCTAAAAATTTGGACAAAACACAATCCTCACCTTGTCAATAGAATAGGCCCATATCAATGGTACCTTTCACATATCTATAAATGTGTTTTACAGCATCTAAATGAGGCTTTTGAAGGTGCGTACAAAATCAATTAACATTGTTCACTGCAAAGCCAATGTTAGGTCGAAATTGCAAAAGAAAGTTAAGTTTTCCAACCATGCGTCAGTAGAAATGGGCATCTACCAAAAAACCACCCATGTCTTTTGTGAGATGTAAATTTTTGATCATGGGAAGAATTTTAAGATTGCAATTTTCCAAACCAAAGTCAACCAAAATTTGAGTAGCATGACCTCATTGGGTAAGGATGAACCCATCAAGTTGACGGATGTACTCCAATCCAAGAGAATGAATCAATGACCCCAAATCCTCCATATCATAGGTTCATTGAAGCTATGCTCGAATGATGTTGATATTTTTGGCATACTCTCCAATGAAATAAATGTGATCAACACAAAATAATAATATGGCTATTTGGCCATCTGTAACATGGGTGAAATAAAGGTTGTTGTCTACATTTGAACGTTGAAGTCCTTGAACACAAATATGAACATCAATGTTGGTGTACTATGCTCTAGGAGATTGTTTTAGCTTTTCAAAAGCTTTCTTGAACTTACAAACTTGAGTTTTTTTGCCTAGAATAACATAACCTTGAGGCTGCTGGATGTAAACATCCTCCTTGATTTTGCCATTTTAAAAAGATGTCTTAACATCCAAATGAAAGAAGGGCTAGTTTTTGTGACCTAAAATGGTAGAAAGAATTCAGAGACTGTTATATTTAGCCAGTAAAGCATAAGTTTCTTTAAAATCCCAACCTTCTTGTTGTTGGAACCCTTTGGCAACAAGTCGTGCTTTGAGTTGCTAGTGTATCATTTGCATGGGTCTTAATTCAATAGACCCATTTGGTCGTAATGGTTTGTCAACAAAGTTGTAAGTTTATAAGTTGCCAAACATCATTCTTGTAGATTGATCTGATTTTGTCATCCACCAGTGCTCTTTAATTGACATTCAAAGCAACTTGCTAATATGAAGGCGATTCTTGAAGCTTGGTTAGACCAATGTGATAATCACCAAGACAAATTGATGGAACAAGAGGCCGACCAAATCAAGAAGTAAAACATTTGGACTATTGTGATTGTTGCCATGTTGAAAAATTTGGATCTATTTCATGGGAATCTTGATGATGTGTTGAAAAACACATAGGAGGAGCTCCAACAAGAGGTGAATTCAAATTTAGAATATCCAAGGTTGGGCTTAGAATAACTGCAACATTGTAGGAGCCTGATTCAAAAGGTGGAAAAACATACTAAACCACAAGCGCTAATGAAATGACCATAGAATCCCTTTGAAAGAAAAATTTTGATTCATCAAATTTCACATCTTTGGACACTATAATTTTTTTGGAGGCAAGAATGTAAATAAGAAAACCCTCAAGGATTGATGGTCATACCTTAGAAGGCTCCTACCACAAATTTATTGTCCAACTTTGTTTTTTGAAAATTGATGTGAATAACAAACATTACCAAAGATATGTAATATGTTAATGTTAGGTTTATCACCAAAATATGATATGGAATAAGCCCCCACTTGGAATGAGAAGGAGTAATGTTCACTAAAACATTTGTAATGTTTATAGATTCAACCCAAAGAAAAATTGGCAAGTGAGCAGCACTAACTAAACTACAATTCATGTTCAAGTTTTTTTTTTTTTTTCATTATGCCACACTATTTTGGTGTGGCGTGTTTGGTTCAGTAAATTGATGGTGGATACCATGTTGTTTATAATAATCACAAAACACTGCAAAACTATGTTCACCATTTTCATCACTGCAAAGGATGCAAATGGAATTTCCGAATTTTTTTCAACATGAGCTTAGAAAGTTTGAAACATGTCAAAAACATCACTCTTATTCTTCAAAAAATAAACACACCCATAATGCGAGTAGTCATCAATAAACGTTAAGATATACCATGCTCCAATGAAAGACAGTCGAAATAGAGGACCATAAACATCACTATGGATTATTTCCAACGAAATTTTTGAACGGTGAAAGCTTTGGCATGGGGCTCTTTCTTTAGTTTGTTTTCCAAGTATGCATGCTTCACAAATTCATCATGATGGTTCAATCTTCGATAGCCCAATGACAATCTTATGTTTTGACATTAAAATCATATTTTTTTGGTGGATGTGATTAAGGCATTGATGCCATAATCTATTTAAATCTACCAAGTTTGGGGTTGTGAATAGATTAATAGGGTTTGAACATGAGGGATTATTTGAGAAAATATATAACCCAATTGAGAAATCATGCACCCCATGACTAATGATTGAAAATTCATTATTCAACACAAACTTTTTTTTGTTTTGTTAAAAAGAACCCACAAATCTCAATCAGCAAGACATCCCATAGAGGAATTTTTTTTTGACTCCTGACACATAAAGAGTAGATTATTTTACTAGTTCATCAAAGTCAGGCAAAACATGTCCTTTGCTAGTAGTAGGGTGGGTCTGCCCACCAAATGTTTTGATGATTGTCTTGGAGCCTATGGTTTTTATTGTGCCCAAGGCCTTATGGTTCCCAATAACATGAGTTGATGTTCATGAATCAAGAAGTCAATCATGATGAGGATTCTCATGCACATTCATCAAGTTAAGATCCAAGATTTATGTAGCAAGGTCATCCAAAGCGTAAGGAGAATCAACAACTTGGAAATTATTAATCTCTTCATTGTGAGTTTCAACCAAATTGACATTTGCATGATTTACACCACTTTGCAACTTGTGTAGCTTAGTCCACTTACAAAATTCTTTTGCTAGTTTAGGACATTCACACATGTAGTGAATTGGCAAACCAAAAAGTTGCGTTACCCTTGCATTAGCTTTCAACCTCCCCTAGAGGAGGAGCTCCCACAAAATTGACCACGTCCATGGAACTCGTATGAACGCTAATCATTATGTTTGTTGTAGTGGTTGACAATGAAGCCTTTGTGCTTGACTTTCTGAATTCCTTTGATTTCACAACGCAACTATTCTTGAAGCATCATTACAATCAATTTAGTGAAAACTCACAATGTGGTTTTATACATAAGACCAACAGTAAGAACTTCCCAACTATTTGGATGTGTGGATAGAATTTGAGTGATCAACTCACTATCTCCCACGATCACACCAATGCTAGCTAGTTGATTTAATACCCCTTGGATTTGATTGAGGTAGTCATTCATTGACCCATCTTCTTCCAAGTGAAAATTATTCAACTTATTTTTCAATAAAATCTTTCTTGTTGCGTTGTTGTTTTCAAACAGATCATGAAGAATTTTTTCCAACACATTGCTAGCTTTGTCACATTTGTGACATGTGCAACCAATGCATCACCTATAGAAAGGTTGATGATCGATAACACTCTTTTCTTATGTTTAACCAAATTAGTTGTTGTTGCCTAATCAGTTTAAACAACAAGACCACCTTTTGGATCGGTTTGAACATAAACAACTGCATCATTTTCAACCAACTCCCACAAATAATATTTTTGCATAATATTTTTAATTATGAATTGCCACACATTGTAGTTGGAAACTCCCACAACTTATGAGTTCCAAACACCTCGCTTTCTAGTTGATGTGCCATATTTCTAAGCTTCTTAAAAAAACCAAAACAAATTGATAGATTTTATTAATGAAACCTAGTTCATAATTAATCAAACAATGAATCACAAACTTGCTTTGATACCATAAAGGAATTCATTACTACAAGTAGAGTAATGTATTATAAAAAACTAATTTTTCTTTCAACAAGGAAGGATATTTATACACTACTATGTACCTATTATCCAAGTTCATATGCATACATGCCAAGATCCACTTTGAGACCTACAAGGCAATATGTTAACAACTTCCTAATACGTAACAAATTATTATTAATTTGTTATTGCAACTAAATCATTACCTTCTTAGGTACCAATCTTCTCCATGCAGACGTTTGCATACTTCATACAATCTGCTACATCCAAGTGGATGAATGTTTTCAACACCTTGAAGATGAGAATAAATTAGTGAACTTCATGAAAGATTTTAGGGATTCTAATAACAAGAAGTTGTTTTAGGCTATGAGAAATTTTTTCATCTTACATTATTTAGGGTGTCTATTGATTTTGAATTATTAATGAGCAAGGGGAGAGGTGAAAACTTTGGGTATTGCATGGTATTTCAATTTTCTCACAACTCAATATGACAATCAAAAGTGGGTTGAACATTCTTGAATGACTAGAAAAGTTGTTTTTCAATTGATAAAAAATCTCTAACTTTTGATGGAAAAAAAATACAAAATACATATTTATTATTTTTGTTTGCATTAAAATAACATGCTCACTTTGTAAGTTGTCTCATAGAATTAAATACCTATAGTGTAACAAAATATTTGCTATTGGGAAATCATCAATTGACATGGTTTTACATGAGTTTGTTGTCTTTATTAATGTGGTTTTTAAAAACTAGATTTAATGGCCATAAGAAGTAGATTTTGCCCAAGTCATGGCAAGGTTTAAGGAATTTTGTGGGCTCCCTTCAAATCACAATGCAATTGATACACACAAATCCATATCCAAAAACCTAAGAATGTGTTTAGAGCTGATTATTCTTCATACAAATCAAAAGGTCACAACTTATAATTACATGTGGTTGTTGACCATGAAAAATAGTTTTGGGATATGTTTATTAGACTACATCCAAAATTTTGCAACTTATGTCAAATGCTTTTTTAATTCTAAAAATGGATCTTAAAATGGCATTCCTTGGGAATAAAAGATATCCCCTTCTACCATGGTTGATGATTCTAAACATCAAACATACCATTCTATAAGCTCTTTACAATAAACATCATTATAAAAGGAGAAACATGGTTGAAATTGGCACATTAAAGAAGACTTTCAAAGAACTATTATTGAACAATCACCTTCATATCATTTTCCTTCTTGACACTATTACATGTTGTTGCATGTTATATAACATGATTTTAAATGGCAAGGATGTAGACATGGATGTGTTGATGCTTCAACTATAATAGGAAGATTGTCCAAATCCTTAAGTTGCAACAAGAAGATGCCAAAACAACATGACGAATGTAAAATCCATCAATGAAGTAGAACCTACTCTAGAGGTGATGAACATTTTTCGACAATAGGTGAGCATAGTGAGAATGAACAAGAATATTTTGAATGGAAACTTGACTTTAATTCTTTTGTATTGAATTGAAATTGGAATTTAACTCAAAATTTGAATGGAGACTAGAATTGTATTGAAACTTGACTTGAGTTCTTTTACATTGAATGGAAACTAAAATTGAATTGAAAGTTGAAATGAATTCACCAAGTTCAATATTCACATGGAAATATTTGAATTCAATGGTTGTTTTTCAAATGTTACTTTTAAACCAAATATAATTATTGATTTTCAAATGATGTCTTGACTATTTAGCATTAATGATTAATCATCAAATGAAGATTCAAATAAGATAATTGGTGCAAGCATGAATTTTTGATCTTGGATAAAAACGTGACACATTGTAGTGTTCAAATTTGAGAATATGTCACTTACCATGTTTTTGTTCATCTTGTGAGATTTCACATCCTTTTTTTCAAATATTTGAAATGTCACTTGAATGTTTTCTCTTGAAGTTTGGTCTTGTTTTTGTCGATGTCCAATTAATTGCATTGATTTGATCCATGGCATCCATAATAACCTTCTTGTCTATCACTTCAATCATTAACATAAAGATTGACAATCATTTTTGCTCAACTTCTAGGGTGAAAACATGCTAAAGTATACCAAAAAAGTAGCCCTCCCAGGTTAAAAAACACAAATTTGTGACGAGTAGATCCAAAAGTAGGTGATGCTTTAAGAGATTGTCATTTTGAACTACATGGGAACATCAAATGTGATATGTTGAAGTTTTTGAAAGTTTTAAAAATTGTATCAACCTTTTAAAAAACCTACTTTCAATCTACCTTGCAAAATTTGTTAGTTTGTCCTATTGTGAGAAAGTAGATTGAAAGTAGGTCAAAAAAAATTAATTTGGAAATTTCACTCATATGTTGCATTTTGAAAGGGTTTGGGGCAGGATCTAATGAATTAAGCACATGCAATGCACTTTAGTATCATATAAAAAAACAAGTTTTGGATGCCAAATTTGAGTTTATGGAAAACTTACTTTTGAAGGGCTTCACATTGTCATAATCCAAAAATTCAAATTCCAAAAAATGTGTATCAAGGTGCATAATGGTTCAAACATTAATAACACATCATTTGAATTGTTTGATTTGGAAAATGTGCAATATCAACCAACATAATATATTTTAATAAATAAATAAATTAGTGAAAGTAATAATATATGTTAATATTGATCATATATGGTTTATTTAATATGATAAACACACCCCAAAATTTATGGCATGACTAAAATGCCTAAAATGCAAAATATTCCAAATCTATTTGTACTTCTTGGTAGGGATCACCAATTGGTATTCTTTACCATGCTTTCACCCCCTATGTTCATAAGAGTTATAGTTACATTATCACTGGTTGTTTAATGCCCTTCATTAATGTTGTATAATCTAATGCACCATCAACACTAATCGTGGTAGGATGCCGATGCTAACTTGGTCCAATAGATTATGAATAATCATTTAGATTAATCACATTATTTGGATTTGCTCCTTGGTTGCTACCTTGATTGAACTAGGGAGCTTCTTGGTTGTCTTTAGGAATAACATGTCCTCCACACAAGTCTTGCATGAAAGAATAATTGGATGGCAAAATGAAATGTTTTTACAGTTCTTCTCTTGGTTGCACATAAATTCCATTTTTTTCTTGTAAATCTCTCACATGCATATGAACTCTAATCTTCTTCTCCCCTTGGAAAGCCTCAATTGCATTGTAGCAATCTTCATGGAATTTCCTTAATAGGTGCAACATATCTTGCTCTTCTATAGGATTGTCCCAATAGGATTGTTATGGCATGTACCTTTGTGGTAATTGGAATTTTTTTTTGTAGTCACCATGGATGTAATTGCATTTTTGTTTGCACATTTTGCCATTCCTTTGCATCCTTGATTATGTGCATGTTTGCAATTCTTGTGATATTATGCTCCATTTTTTGTGCTATAGGTACCATATTGGCTCATGGATCAATGATTCATTTTAAAGTGATGTGTTCTTTATGCTTGCAATTAATCAACACAATCACCTCATCATGATTCCAATTTGTGTTGCACTAATAAGGACTTGCAATTCATTTGCCTTTGCCCTTTCCTTTTGCATTCTCCACTACACGTGTCTTTGTGAATTTTAATTCTCCATTGTTGATTTTTGTCATTAATGCTTGATGCAAATGCCTAGTGGATGTAAAGAAATAGAGAAGATGCAACAATTGTGAAGTGCATAAAAGTTACATGAAATGCATTTAAGTTTAAGAGAATAAATGCATGGTGATGATTGTGAAATGTGTTGAAGTTGAAAAGAAGAAACATTTAGCAAAAAAGATGATGAAACATAGTAAAAATGTGACAAAAACATGGTTGTGAAGTGTGACAAAGAAGTATGAAGCTTGAAAGATTTTTTTGTTGCAATCATGGTGAAGCATAGAAAAAATGGCCTTCATCGATAAACTATTAATTACAAATTGAAGTTGATAGCCTATTGATGATGTCATATAATGGAATCTTCATCTTCTGAATTTTTTAATTATTGTGCTAGTTGCATAACATCATTCCTAATTTAAAAATCAGTTGTGGGGGTAACAATGCCACGTCAACAACTACATCATCTATTTATCAATAGGTTACTGTAAATATGAACAATGACACTTATTTTCAGATTTATCTATGACACTACCTTCTAGTCTAATGAACCATAAGAAAAATTACAAGTGCTCCATGTAAGTAAGGGTTTCACAAATGCAAATATTTATTTTAAATTCTTACTTCACATGCTCATAAGAACCATGCATTATAGGATGCATGTCATGAAGTCCTTATTGATGAAATCATTTAGGCTACTACGTATGCTTGGATCACCAAAAGGCCTTTCAACTTAGGTTAGGCACTACTTTATTTTTTATTTTGATTCCCCCTCATTTGGCCACAATTGTCAATCACTTTCTTTAAGGAAATGAAAGTTATTAAGAGGTCATATTATGGGTACATTTCAACACTAATATTGGTTCAAATATTGGTCTTTGGATTTTTGTTGATTGGAGAATACTTCACATTTTAAATACCTCAATACATTAGAAGTTTTCTTAAAATCACCTTGTCTTTGAGTCTTAATTTCATTATTTATCCATTGTTCATCCCTAACTGAAGGTTATCCCTAAGGTGAACAAAATTTGAAAAAATTAATTAATATTTAGGATGAACTTCACATGATTTTAAGGTTGGGACAAAAAAAGTACATCAAGAGAACACCATTAAATAATAGTGAAAATGCAATACACTAGGATAACTAGAAATGAAGGTTCAATGCCAAGGAAAATTAAAAACTCATTGTGAAACTCCTTTTAGCATGTCCAAATTTGGTGTTAAAAAGGTAAAGGTTTTAAATTTTGTTGTATGTTAGTGCACTATTTTTGTATTTTTTTGATCAATTTTTGTAACTCAACCTATGTTTTGGGCAAACACAAGGTTTTGTGCTTAAATAATTTTACAATTTTCTCTATTATATGGAAAAGAAATTGGGGAATTATTGGATATTTTAAATGGTTTGCCAAATGTGTTTTCAACAATTTTAACACCATGGCATCCAACATTTCCAAATCATATCAAATTGTTTTATTATATTCACTAAATGTTTTAGACAATTGTAGATATGGTTTTTCACCTCTTATTAGTTTTGAAAAGTATTAAGTGTTTGGAGGTTTATAAATTGAGATTTGCCACAATACACATTGAAAGAACTTGGGGAGAAGGTTATTTCATTCATGAAATGCTCCCAAAGGGCACACCTATACATGTGAAATGTTGTATGGGCCTACTTTAGCCATTATATTACATAATACCCTAGCAATAGGGCATTGCACCCTAGACTTTACATTTTGCCATCTTTTCACAAGGCTATCATGCCCTACTACCCAAGGCATATCACCTCCACAAATCCATTTCCAAAGTGTAGTTTCTAAGAACATGCAATCTCAATAAAATCCCATACCATGATGCTTTTCATGTGCATCTCATCTATTTGTGCATTTGTTTCAACAAGGTGGACAATATTAAGTTTCATTGTACAAAGTTCAAACTATTATAAAATTGATATTTTTATTCAACTTTTGGACATCTTCTTTGCATAAATAGGTCAACTTTTAAACATAAAAAATTACTTTTAGCATTTAGATTTGTGTAACCTTGGTTAATGATCTTTTGTGGAATTGCTTGGCTTTGGATGCTATTTATTGCAATTATTCAACAATTCATACATGGGTTGTTGCATGTTGTTATAATGCATAGACTAGTCTTAGATTTATTCTTGGATTTCCATACTACAAGAGATTGCCTTACAAACCCATTTGATACAAATTTAACCCTAACTTGGAAAACTTGGATATGAAAATGCACATAACATGTGCCTTTTCATATCCAAATAGGTGGGTAGTGGAAGGGAGATAGGTAGTTAAGCCTCATGCACACATACACCAATTTTCCATTGGTATATATTTGGTTCAACATTTGATCCCACTATAAAACATCGGCAAAAAATTACATTAATGACAATGTTGGAAACACCAAATTTTATTTTGTGTATGAAAGAAAGGTATTATTCAAAATTCATATTATTTCATCTACATTATGTTACAATTTGGATTAAGAATAGGCGATGTTTCACCAAAAAAAAAAACCCCCAAAAACGTGAATGAGAATATTAAGCATGGAAATGAATAAACAATTTTGAAAAGAATGTTCCACTTGTGTGAATGAAATATACACTAATTTTTTTTAATGATTTTCCAATTTTTGTGGAAGTCTAAATAGCCACATTGAACTTGGGTTATGTGCATATCTCTTATCATTCTATCATGTAAAAAAACCCAGTGTGGTTCAATTATAGGTTTTAAAACAAACCTAATGTTTTGGTTCCTATTTTAATTTTTTATTTGATAGAACCTCTAGTGAGATTTTGAACCACAATTAAGTATTTTCTAAACCTTCCAACTTTTCCCTTTCCTTTAACTAGGTAATTGTTAATGTTAAGCAATTTTTTGGATTTTAAAGAACTATTTGTTCTTATTCTTTAAATATTTCAAAATCAAAGAATTGTTAGTTCAAGTTCATTGAATTTTTTTTATAATCAAATAATTGTCAATTTTGGTTATTTGAAAACCCTTAAATAATTGATGAGTTTCTTGAAAGAACTAACAAAGAGCTATTAGTTCTTTTGCTAATTATTTGACTTTTTCATTTTTGAGAATTGCAATTATATACCTAAAATAGTTTTTTGAATATTTTGAAAATTGGTGAATAAGTAAATACATACCTAGTTGATAATTGATGGGTGCATGACCTTCATTCTAATAACTATTCAACCTTGGTAATTACTTATGTAAGAAGTGGGTACCTAAAAGTTTGGTTAACACCAATAGATAGTAGAGTGGTTAAATTGTCATTAATTTAACATTGTTTGGATATATTGATGTATTTCAATAGGTTATTAATGTGTAGTGCCTGTGTGGCATTTTAACAAAATGTTTATCAACATGTGATAACCTAGTTGGTAGGGCATAAGTAACAAAATAGAACTTTTTCAAAACTTTAGATTTTCGTTTGTTTGTGGCACAATATGGCTATCAACATTAATAAATTAACAATTTGAAAACAAGGATGTTAAAATAACATCATAACAACTCCATCGTTCCATTATGAAAAAACACTTGCTCTATTCTAAAAACACAATCTATTGTGAATAAAAGAAATGTTGTGATGGTGTTAATCTTTCAAAGGTAGTTTGCAAGGTGTTTGGTCACAAGTAAGAGCTCAATAAAAAGTGCATTCATAGCCAACAAATTCATTGGTTCTAATGTTAAATTCACATGCAACAAATTTGAAAGCCAAAATGTAAGTAAAAACCAATTTGTAGCTAAACATGTAAACTAGTAATAACATTATTTGGTGAACATGAGTGTGTGAAGATGAGAGCTTGTGAACGGGGAGAATATTTTGAAAATATTTCATGCCACATGGGCAAAATATTCTTGATATATTCCTTGACACATGGAAGAATATTTCATCACATCATCAAATATTTTTCCACATTGACAAAATATTTTGCCATGTCACATGGAATAGTTGAGGGTTGGATGGGTTTATGGAATGGATGAAAGTTTGTAAATAAAATGGTAAGGAAACTTATGTGATAATTTTGAATTTGGGTTGTACTCCTTTGAACACATAAACACCTAAGTATGTACAATTCAGTTGTTAACGTAAAGGCAAATTTGATTCATTTTAGCACTTGAAAAATTAGTATATTTAAAGTACTCCCTAATTGCACATATAATAACAAGTATCCCAATTGATTTCATGTTTTTCAAGCTTTATATCAAGTAAATAGTCATGTTGTGATTTTAAATATATGTTGTCACAAATGTCATCAATACATACCCACACTAGAAGAAAAGCCCAAAAATGTAACCAATTGATTTGTGATCACATGCAACTAATTGTCATTTGTAACTAACCTTGGTTATTTTTGCAACTAGAAATCACGTTTCACATCTTTTGGTCATATTTGCGATTATGCTACAACTATTAGCTTCTTCATTCTTCCAATGTAATGTTTTTTGGAACTATGTTCATCCTAGAAGGCCCATGTATGACCCATTAGTTGCAATAGTGACCAAAAAATGGTAACTATTAGTTATGTATAGTAGGCTTTATGTACATTACTTATTCTACATCCACAAGGTATATATTAGTGTTGTTTTCATGGTTTAGTTGGGTTTAGTTTGAAAAGCCATATACTATATTAACCTCATATTAGGGTATATGTAAGGGTGGTAATACATCAATAATAAATAAATGTATATATACATATCTTGAGATTATTAAAATATATAACATACAAAGAATATACTAAGGTCATATTACAAGTTTATCCAAGGTTTATTATGTTTAGGAAAATTATTATTTTTGTGTCACTATTATTACCATTGAATATTGATTAATATAGTTAATAACACCTACAACAAGTGGCATAATAATTTTTTTAATAATATTATTATAACTAGCCTCATAAGGTTACCTTCTAGCTAAAAAAATATAATTCAATAATAATGAAAATATTATTATTTATTTGAGTTATTTTTAAAACAAATCAATTAATTTCAATTATAATTTATAAAATTATAATCCATTATTATCTTAATATTACATTATATAGTAACTATAATAATTACATGAATTACAATATTAAAATTATCATGGTAAAAATTAATAATTAGGATTATTAAAGTTAATAGTTATTCGATTCCCACCTTTATTGGTGTATATTTCAAATATTACATTCCTTGTATTTAAAAAAAATTCAAAAGTATCTATTTATGGCATATTTTATTATGTTTTCACTTTTAACTTTCTTTTTCCCAAAATGATGATGTGCATGAATGTGTTTCGTTCTAGCATGATAAATTGAATTTCTAATAAGTAGTATGTTATTAATGTTATCACAATCCATTAGTGACAAAATATTTCATTTAACCAAGCTTTAGGTGCTTATTCAAACCATACAAGGTTTTTTTCAACTTGCAAACAAACCCAAACATGTGTTTGATCCACATAACCTAATGGTTGTTTCATGTACACTTCTTTTTACAATTCACCATGCAAAAAAAACATTTTAAACATCAATTTGGTATGAAGGTTGTCCTTTTGTTATAGTTAGAGCAATGTTTGTTCATGTTGTTGCCATTTTAACAATTGAACTATACATGTCCTCATACTTTATGCCATAGGTTTAGACATAACCTTTGGTAACCAACCATGTTTTCTTCCCACTCATTGATCCATTAGTATTATGTTTAACCTTGTACACTCACTTACACTCGATTGCCTATGCAAAAACACTAATTCTAATGTAACATTAATGTTTAATGTTGCCATCTCTTCATCCATGGCATTTTCCCATTTATATTTATAAATAAATGTTCAAAACTAATGGGTTTTACCTCATGTACAACTCTAACCATGTATGCACAATTATAGGCTACACATGCATCGTACTTTAGCTTCTTTATGAGATATATGATTTATGTGGATTTTCATACTTCAATATTATTGTCAAATGTCTTCAAGGTTTTGTTGACCTTCCATATTTCAAGAATGACAATGGATGGAACTCTTAATTCTTCATCAATCTTTGAGTCATTAAATTCACCATCCACATGATATTATTTAATTGATGCTTGAGCACCACTATGAACAATGTTATACAATCTTGTTCATGATCTCAATCCTCCCTTTCATGGACTACTAATGGACTATCCAATGGAAGATTTTCTTTATCCTCTAATCAATGTGATTGTTGTTGTGCATGTTCTTAAACATCACCATTTCTAGCTTTGTATCTTTTATTACCTTCATGAATGACTATCAACTATTCATTTCATCAAACAATGTCTCTATTCACTTGCAACTTCTAAATGGAATAGCTAAAACATTTATATCACTTTTTGCTACATGGAGCATTTTTCAACCTTTAGATCCAACTTTGTCATCTTTTCATCAAGCACAAGCATATATATATGCAACACAACCAAATATTCTAAGGTGTGAAACATGTCATTTCTTGCTTGTGAACTTCTTTTTGAATGTCATGTTGTGAATTGGTGTTGTGGGTGCTATGTTCATGATGTACAATGAGTTGGGATTGCTTCAACCTACTAATAGTCAAATAGGTTTATAAACTGTTTATATGTAAAAAAACAACGAAATGAATACTAAAAGTGTGTTAAGGGGTAAGTACAAAGTTCATTCAACCCATAGAGCAACATAGCAAATGACGAGAGGGGTAGAGGTAATGCAACAATGGTAGGTGTATGAGCAAATATTTCAATGATCATTATTCCTTCTCACATTCGTGGTGCTAGGCCATTATATGGTCTAGTGTCCCAAGGGCTGAAAGCAAAAAACTTCGAAATTTCATCAATTTTGGAATCACAAATAAGCAATCACAACACTTCTTATAGCAAAAGAAAACATTGCATAAACAACTAGAACCCATTTTCAACTCCCACTACCCTTCAAGATTCAAATCATTTGGAACCAAAATTACAAAATTGGAGGGGCAGGGGAAGGTGTAGATATACAAAGACAAGACATCTAACTTCGCTTGCATTTTTGAAGGTTAAACCAGAGCTCAAAGACAGGGTGAGTTTACAATTAACTTTATTGCCTTGAAGCCTTCAGACTTGGAAAAAATAGTAAAGTTTGATCCCAATTTGTGTTTTGCAATTCTCGGGGATTGACTGAAGGAAAGCAAAAACTGATGCTTATGTTGGATGTCTGGCTTAAGGCTGAAAAATATAATGCCATAGCCTAGGGTTAGCTTCTACATTGACAAAAATAATAAATTTTCTTTTCCAAAACATGATTCATTTTCAAAATTTTGAAATAATTAAAATTTCATGATCTACAAGAATAGTCTACTATAATATTGTCATATGAGTAGTGAAGTTTATTCAGATTGTAGCCCTTGATAATTACGACGGTTTTCAACACCTTCGGCACCTAAATTTCATATTCTCACAAAATATCATTTCAATATGCAAAGAACTATTCAATGACCAAACTGATCCTAGGCTAAGGTACCTAGTTGAAGGGGGTCATTGTTATGTGAAAGTTGTTGATAGGGGTGTGGGGTCACACTACCCACATGCCTCTTTAGGCTACTATATCCTGGTATTGCCCCTAGGTAGCCTAGGCAAACAGGGTGCTAAATACAATTAAGAAAAGTTTCTCTAGGTCTCCAACCAGGTGAGCTAAGGCTTTCCTTGAAGAACTTGAAGAACTTTTTTGGCTCTAGGGGCTTTCCTCCCAAATGTTCCCAATTATATTCCCAATAAAGTTCCTAGTGGTGTTTTCAATGTATTTTCAATTTGTTCTTCAGGTGTTGCTTTATTTAAACCCATACTAGTTGGCACTTGGGCTGTTGGCCCAAGTATATTAAACATCATGTGAGGTCACAAATCCCAACATTATTCTAGTCAAAATAGCTTGGCTTGAGAGTTCTTATGGAACCCAACTATGAAAAAATGATTAAAATTTTAAATAATTTTCAAAGAAAATTTTACTACAAATTCAATAAATTTTTTTTTGTTGTTCCAAACAAATACAAAACAAACAACCTACTATCTTAACATATAGATGTCAACTTGATGTGTTCCCTTAGTTTTCATGTGTCCCCATGTTGTTCCCAGTAGCCTTGCTCTTTTGTACTAAATTGCTTATCCAAAGTCCTACTCTTTGTCTCTTTGTGCTTGCACAGTTGAGTCAAATGAACAAGCTATGCAATTCAATCTTGGGAGTTTCCAAAGTCTTTTTATATTTTTCTTTTGTAATGGCCCAATCAAGAATGCCAATCTCCAAAAAGAAAAAAGGTTTTGAACTATGGAAGCAATTCAGAACCGATCAATAGAAATCACACTAGGCAATAGGCTTTTATGCTGACACATTTTAAGTGGGTAAGTTATTTACAAACCTTGGGAGGTTTGGACTTTGGTCAACATGTGCATTGGGTGGGGTTAGGTTCATAGGCATTACCTTGGATTGGATTAAAACTTTGCATCGGCTTGACCCAAGCATCTGAATAGAGATGGGATTGGGGATGGGTATGCTTAACTCAGATTTCAACATGCGGAGGGCATTCATTTTATTTTTCCATTAAAATCTGGTCATTGTACGTGCACTCAAATGCCCAATGCAAATTATGAATGCCTAAAGAACAAATGACTAAATGAATGGAAAAAAAGGAGCTGTTTCTTGGAATGGTGTTAAACCTTAGCAAGAGTTCTTGCAAACCTCCACCCGATAAATTCTAAAATATGAAGGTATTGCAAAATTCCATGGACAAAGTTGTTCTTGCTAGTGCACTAAGTACAGTGGTTTTTTTTTTTTTAAAATTATTATTTTTAATTTTTTTTTTAAATTTAGAAATTTTGCAAAATTTCTACTTGATAAATATGATTTCGACGTATACAAAGGATTTTCCATGAAGAATAATGGCCCAAATTTGCCAGATTTTGAAAAAAAAAGGTTTGCAAATTGCCAGATTTTTATGATAAGTTCCAGTAGGTAGCCAAGAATGTAGACATCTCCAGTATGCATGTGATTGATTTCACTTAAAAGGAAACCCTTTTCTGTAACTGGCACTGGAAGGTGTGTAGCAGTATGGTCTGATGACAGTCCACAACCCAGATCACCTCCCACCTTTCACGATCTACATCATTGAATAACTACTTGCAAGTTGCTTTAGAACATTGCCAGAGACTGGGTAAAAGCTTGAGAATCGGGAATGGAAATTTGGAACTGTAATGTGGCCCTGTTATTTCCTCATGATGCACGCAACAATTGTTGGTTTGGCAAGTAGGGCTGCACCTGGTATCAACACTGATACAAGGACCTTACCAGTGTGGTATGACCTGCAGGAATACTGGCATTGTATTGGTACTGGGCCTGGTAGTGACCTGAGAGTTCCAGGTTCCTTAACATTAAGGTCTGGAATCAGGTAGTGACCTGAGGTAATATCAGCCTTGTGCCAGTTTCTATACCCATTTCAATATCAGCTATATATCTGCCTTTCTACCAGCCAAAAATCAGTCTTGGATCCAATACCAAGATGAGGTTGGTATTTCAAAAGGTCTAGAATCGACCCAATACCATGACCTGGCTGCTATGTATGTTTTTGAAAAGGTAAGCCAATTTCTGTATCAGGTATGTATTTATCTGCCTCATACCAGCCAAAAATCAGTCTTGGACCCAATACAAAGACCAGGCTGGTATGAAAGTTCTGGAAAGGACCCAATGCCAGGAGCAGACTGGTATCAACAAATTTCCTAGTGTATCAAAGAGGCTCCATTGCAGAGCATAAAATCCTGCATGAGCTTTCTGGTTTTTCATAAGTCCTAACATTGTTTTCATTTTTTCCCCATGATACATGGCACCCATTATGCCAGATAACTTCAAGTGGGGAGTTTCTGATATAACCGGCCATGGTTCCCCCCTCAGGACCGATTATTACAGAAACTCCCCACTCGTGAGGCATTATCCTACACTTAAATCTTGATAGTGATCTTGTGTATCAGCTCACTCCCAATGGATAGTTGTGGAAACCCCACTAACCACACCATTGAAGGAAGCAAATTTCATAAGCTGTCATGAATAATTTACCAATAAATTGACTAATGTGGTCGGCTGGGGATCCTTACCAAGCACCAAAAAAGGAAACAGACAACTCAACAGGACGATGACCTTCACTTCTGTCAAATAGCACATAGTTGCATGACGTTTACTTCTGCAACTAAGTCCAGTCAAAATAATGTTCTTTTTTTGGTGTTCAGTAGTAGCACAGCAGTTCCATTCAGTGACCCACAACACAATTCTACCAACTCTGCAAAACTGGCTGACTATATGTACAGGTAGCAGAGAAAACCTCACTGGTCACCACTAAACTGGCCACCACTAAGTTACAGGAATCATGTAATGCCATCTGACACGAAACTGCCAGACAATTAATTGTCTAATGTGCTCACTCAGGAGGCAGCCAAAAAATTAAACACTGACATTTACCAAGATAAAGATCAATCTCTGCTTTACTTGTGTCAAATAGCATGGCAGTTGCATGATGCTCTACTTCTGCAGCAAGAAGTTTAGTCAAATCATACTATTACTCATTGCCCAGTATACAGCAGTTCCATTTTATTGACCCACAGATCAAGTAGCACAGATCACCAACACAAATCCACCAACATGGGACCTGCAAGAAACAATTCTTCAAGGTGCAAAGACTGGCCTGTCTTATAGAGGAGCCACAGAAGGGGGGGCCTTTTTTGTGTTCAAAGAGATGCACAAAACATACAGTTTCCAAACAAGTACAATTTCATTCACATTTTGTGCCAGAGTACATAGAGTCCTTTTTTATAAAGCAAAAAACAAATTATCTGCTTTCTGAGACAAACCTAAGAGAAGATACAAACTGACAACTGAACAGCAATACAGCAACTTTGTGAAGAGCTATGCACAAGTAAAACTTGCTCAATACTCTTATTAAAGAATAAAACAGAAGCACAAAACAAAGTGAGAAGAAAACAAAACTCATAACAAGATGTTCATAAGTAGTAGTAGACACATGCAGTGAAGAGTTTGGTTCCGAACAGTATTTTCTTGAGAAACATCTCCGATTCAAAGAATTAGGATGAGGAATTGCAGATTTTTCCTATAATAATACATCATCAGCAGACCCCAAAGGAGAGAGATGCTAAGTAAGAAAGAAAAAACAGTGAGTCTCAAGGCAATTTTGCCCAAGGAGAGAAGTAGGAACAAGTATCACCTAACATCTTAATCTGCTGCTGCTGCTTAATCAAAGACTAATGGGTAGGCAAACAACAATACCCACAAGCCAAAAACCCAATGGAGGCTTTTTTCTTCTTTTTCTCCTCTACTATCATATTTTTCCACCGACCTTTCATGCTGCCCATTCAGAGTCCCACAGAATTGGTACCCAAAAAATTGGAATCTGAAATCATGGTTGTTACTGGTGCCTCCTGGAATATACCAATTATCATAATATTTTCCAACATCTTTCTTCTGTTGTGCTGTGGTGCATCCAGAGTCCAGAATTGGTACCCAAAAAATTGGAATCTGAATTTTTTGTGGTTTCTGTTGCTGCTGGTTTATAATCACTGGGGCATCAGAGAGGCCACAGCTCCCGGACCATTCGAGGAGGAAGTGGAAGAGGAGGAGAGGTGCCTTAGCTCTTCCTTGAGTTGCAAAGGATCATCAGTATCATTCCTCACTCTTTTCACTTTCTTGGATCCCAGAGACCGATGCTTGAACCCATAGATTTCAAGCACCTGATTATCACCAAAGTTGAAAGCTCTCTCCATTTGGTTGAGACATCTTTGTCCTGAGTAATCACCAACCTTTGAGCAAGGCTTACATCCCACGAAATGCGTCACAAATGGCCACCTGTGATCTCCAAGTCCTGGGTGATACTTCTCCATCATCTCTTCATACTTGTCTACCAAGATTGCCCAGTAGCCATGCAGATAGTATGAGCTTTCCAGATAAACCTTGTCTGCCCACTCTTCTTTCTTGGTGATGAGCAGGTACACGATGGCAGATTGATCATCAGCTTCGAAGTTGGGTCTTCCCGTCAAGAACTTGGATAGCAGCTCACCTGCAAAAGCAACAGCAGCAGAAAATAAGGAAGGCAGGCCTGTCAGTCAGAGAGAGAGAGAGAGAGAGAGAGAGAGAGAGAGAGAGAGAACACAAAGCATCAGACTGAGAGAACCCTCCTAAGCTCCTTCAATGGACAGAAAAGGGTGATATCAAGTGTTGAGCTTGAAGAAGAGGCACTTCTGCTATGAGAACAGCTATGGAAGTCTCTGAAAAACAGGTACCCAGAAGAGAAGAGAAGAGAACTACACCCACCTGCTTTGTCTCTAATGGTGCCTTTGGGACCCATGGGAGCCCAAGCATCAAGAAGGTCGAGAGTCCACTGACAGTTGCGAATGAGGAAGCTCCCGGTGTTGAGACCAGTCCAGCTCTTCTCCTTGTACACAAGCTCATCAAAGCCATGCATGACGAAGTTGTAGTTCTCGTACTTCTCCAGCGGAACCTCGAACAACATGTCCGTGAACATGGCATCACTGTCCATCCACCATATCCATTCCACTTCAGGATGACCCAACATGAGCTTTCGGATCAAGGGGAGCTTCGCCCAGAACCCGGCCATTTCTTGGTCCAAATGAGCCATGTTGTAGAAGATCTCGATGTTGTGGAGACGACAGTAATCGATCTTGTTCTTGATGGACATGAGAAGGTAGTGATCTCCCACGGGATTCTCGCAAGGAGTTGGCTGGGAGCCTGTCACCAGAAGCATCCGTGGTTTGCCTTTGGAGGTTGTGGTGACATTGGGATTTCTGGACTTCCACACTACGCGTTGCTGGTCCCAGTCCTTGATAGCTGGACCCAGACTATACGGCTTACGCGGATCGCTTCTTGAGTCCTCCTCTTCTTCCTTTTCTTCTTTGAGTAGGAGCCTCTTGGCAGGTCCTTTCTCCCCTTCCACTTGAGCAAGCACGCGCGAGTGGACGTGCATCCCGCTTGCTGCAGACTTGAGATGCATTCTGATTTCTTCGAAATCCTGTGCAGGTGTCCCAAATTGGCCAGCTCCGATAGTTCCTCGCAACACCAGGACCGTCATCAATCCACACATTATTGTCACCTTTAAGTTCCTCATAGTTCTCCGCAAGCGTCTTCCTTTAGGCGTCGCCAGGAGCCTACTGAAGCTCAGAGTCGACGAAGCAGAAGGAGGAGGAAAAGAAGAATCCTGCACCATCCTGAAAACACACACAACCCCTTCCCCCCACCACCCACAACCTCCCAACAGTTCCCAACCCCACACAGACACTTCCAACTCAAGCCATTTCCTACATCCCCAAAAAAGAAACCCCCCTCAACAAATTCTCTCGTTGAAAAACCCACAAAAGGGCTAACCTAGCGAAATGTAGGACACCAACAACACTAACAAGGAAGACAAAGAAGCAACACTGTCAAGATCCGAACTTGGAGGAAGAAAGAAGAAGAACAAAATGTTCTTTATCTGTTTCCAAAAAACCAACTACCAATGCAGCAACTGAGTAGTTGGGAGTCCAACAATGCACTTCAAACAAGTAGTTCAAGAACAGAAGAAATGGCAAAAATGAGGGTGCGAAGTTGATAGCACTGGCGCTCTCCTCTCTCTTCTCCTTCTCCTTCTTCCTCCGTGTTGCGGGGAAGGCTCGGCTCCTGCCGCCTGCGCGCTCTGCTCTTTGTCTTCTGTCGCGTCCGTTGGCGTCGGCACGGGAACGGGTCACGGGTCACATAGGGCAACTACCCAAACAAGGAAACCCGGCCGGCTATTTTTTACCGCCTGTATGACGCGAGCCAGTACGTACAATTCTAAGACTTAATTTTTTTGTAACGAACTCAAACTAAAATGAAAAAAAATGAAATAAAGTCTTCGGTGTACATAGCACACGTATAATTGTTACTGGCTCCTTACGTACCCACGATATCGTATCGTGGTTTCCCCACTTCCTTCCTCCCCTCCCTTGCCCTTTTTTGTGGGCCATCTACTTACCATGGAAAGAAAATTCTTCATCTTGTTTTGGATTGTTTGCCATGGGTCATGTATTGCGTGAAATGTGGCTCAGTTCGTTCAAATTATTGTATCTAATTCTTTCACGCAATTGTGCAGAAGGAGGTTTTAAGTCAGTTCAGCCCCCAAAAAATCATTTTTAAAGTCTTAATGCAATACTAAGTAACAGCTCACAACATGGAGAAGAAGAAAATGATGACCTCTAAGTCAGTTCAAAGAGTTTAAATATTTCTTAAACGCGGCCCCCACCCCCACCTTTCACCCAGAGGAACAAATAGCTTGCCATGCTCTTTTTACGTAGGGGTATTTAGCTTAGCCCATGCCAAAATCGGTAACAAAAAGTTTTAGGAATAGAAATTTCAGGCACCCAATGAGACGGTTCAGCATCAACCCAAGAGGGCCTACGATTTTTCCTGGAAGGAAGGGGGGGCTTGAGAATTTTTTAAAAGATTTTTTTATTCCCAATGTGTTCCCACCAAGTTCCGAATGGTTCTCAGAGTGTGTTCTCGAAGCTTTTCCCAACACTATCACACTTTATTCCATATGCTTGACACAAAATTCTACCCTTTTGTAACTTATATTAATATTTTGTAATGAAGGAAAGGCTTCATAATCTTTTATTTTGGGATTGTCCACAGTATGAGTAGGTTTTTTAGGTAGTGGGCCAATCAGAGAGGACCGTCAATGCAAAAAAAATAAAAATCACTTGGGATGCACCCCCAACAACTGGCAAATAGAACTATCAATAGGTATCCATCCATCATCATAGCTTGCATAGGTATGCTATACCTTGGGATGAATGAAATGTCCAAACTTCCTTCAAATTTTTAAAAGAATTCTTGATGAAAAACCGCAAGAAGAAGAATGTGCCCCAGGTCAGCTCAAAATAAAAAAAATTCTTCATGCATTTGGATTGAGGAAGAAGAAGATGCCCAATTATTAAAATTCCTTAAAATAAAGGTGCTGCAAAAGAAAGCTTGGTAGAAAATAAAAAATTATGGACCACATTAGTTTGGAAGTTTTTTCCCTTTTCATTTGAAAAATTAGCTTATGAGAGGGTTTTATTTGCTTCAGAACACAAGGGGGCGCAACCCATCAATTTATTTATTTTAAAAATCCCATTATTCTTGTACAGGAGGCACCAATTCCATCAAAACTTGCAATCAAGTGTCCTGAATGGTGTTTACCTCTTGTTTTTCCTCCCCCAAGAACCATATCATGTTACTACTGCAGAATTTCAAGCCCTAAGTATAAGGCCTTTTTCATGGCATGGAGATCTGACAGTTGTGGGTACCTCTTCTTTACATTCTGATTTGTACTTGATTCTCCGTATCTAGGAACTGGCCACTTGATGGGTGGCAACAAGCCAGGTCTGACCAATCGCCATTATCTAAGGTAATTTGGCAATAGGGAATAGGGAGGGAGGGAGAGAGACCAGCACATCATCAGCAAGTTTGTAAACTATTTGTTAGATCTAACAATGTTCTATGTGCTGGTTTCCAACCATAGTTGACCCTAAGAAACTTAGGGCCAAGGGGGGTGAAGTCTCTCATGAGTGACAATTGCATGGGGCTGGCTCTTTGCAGGAGCCCAAGTTTCCATGCCCTTTGGACAGGGGAAAATAGTGCATGAATAGAAATTCAAGTACATAGATGGCCGAGTATGTTGTTCTGGGTAACCCAGAAACGAATCAGGTGTATGATGCCACTATCATTGCATACAAGTAAACCAAAGGAGATACCAGTACCTATCCCACAGAACACTTGATTTCCAAAATCAATTTCAAGCAAAGCCCAAACCCATGCAAGTAAGGTTGATTTTTGGACTTATCCATTACAAGCACATATATACTAAAAGGCAATTCAATTGAAGTTGCTTGTCTGAGATGCTTTGTGGTGGGTCTTCTTTTGAGGAATAACAGGGTTTTGGGCAAATGGCATAAAGATTTCATAGGATTAAATTAAAACATTTAAAATTATATTAATTATTTTTAAATTAAAAATTGGTATTTTGAATGGGAAGGAAAAAAAAAATTCTTAAGGGGAAGAAGATTGTCAATTCACAAGGTGGAAAAAAAAAACCCATGCCCTTTCCCTCCACCTCCAAAATAAAAGTTAGAAGTGGGGCCCTTAGAAAGGCACCACTGCATACAAGACCCACATGGTGCTCTTGTGGCACCATTGTGGGCAGCCTAAGGACATGGGAGGAGCCATAAATGCTTGGGCCACCTGTTGCACACCGACCAACTGTCTTACAAATTGTCAGATTCACCATTAAAAAAGATTATTAAACAATCTCCACCTTCATAAAATTTCAAATGGGCACTTTCTAACAATTATGCCAACGTGCTGTGTATTATTACAACGTTTGTGTGGCATACCCAAAACACCAAACAGTTGATCAAACAAATTCCACAAGGGCAAACAATTAGAAAAGGGCATAATAGGCCATTCATTCAAAAGGAAAATATTTCTACAGATAATTCATAGGTGGGACTAGTAAGTCATCAGCTGATTCCACTTTTGGTTCCGCCAGTTCCACTTCGAGTATCGAGCAACAGGCCACCCTAGAATCCATTACCACCTGGCGGAACAGCATCTCACCTGATCAGTCTTGACATGTTTTTAGGTGGAAAGGCTGTGACAGGACCATTCCATAGTACTTAAAAGAGTTAAGAACATCAGTGGCATATTCTGCCATTTTAGAGCCTCATTGTGTTGCTGAAAAAGGACAGGCTAAGTCAGTGCCCCTTGCAGAATCCTGCAGTCCAGGCAGATTCTGCGTACCGAATCTGTCTACTCCGAGCCCTAAACCCTAAAACCCCTTCTTCCTTTTCCTTCTTGTTCTCCTTTCTTTTTGTGCAGGGATGGGAAATGGATATTGGATTCACGAGAAATAGAGAAAAGGATCGCCCAAAAGCATCTCGCTGCTGCTCTGCGACAAAGCTCACGTAGAATAGTATATATATCGTTGGCTGGCCAACAATTGACAGCCAAGCGTTAAGCGGCGTCATCAATACAAACAGAACGCAATCTCTGGACCGCCTGTTGTCAGGCTGGCCCTGAGAGAGAGAGAAATGGACACAGAAAGAAAAGAAAGAAAGAAAGACACAAAATCATAGTTTAATGGGGCGTGAGGAGGAGGATGGAAGAGCATTGATTGCGGGATGTAAATGCGCCACACTTCTAATAATTTGAGGGAGCTATTAATTGTCGACTGTGCAGGTACTTTCTTATAATAAGCCACCACCCAGCTGGCTAGAAACTGGAGATTGCTGCTTGCTGCTAGTGAATGAATGATCAGACAAAGAAAGAGAGAGAGAGAGGAGCAGTGTTGGGTGATTACCCGGTCTGACTGGTTAGAACCGCTGGTTCCGGTTAGTAAAAACTGGTTTGGTCGGTTCGAGTCGCTGGCTTCGGTTCTGGTTAGTAAAAACTGAATTAGGAATCAAAAGTGAATTCAGGAACCGGAACCCGGTTTAAAATCGGATCCAGTTCTCAAACTGGAACCAAACCAGGACCTGAGTGTAGAACCATTATCCGAATTTTTGAAATTATAAAAATTTGGGAAAATAAAAGTCTCAAACCAAGGGCTAACCAGCAGGTTACCATCGGTTTTAGACTGGGTATTACCTGGAACGGGTACTTTAGGAACCGGATAAGAACCGGTCCCAGGGTTCCGGCTTGGGGGGGGGGCGGGGCGGGGGAGAAACCGAAACCAGAAGTATTCTAAATTTTTTTAAAGAACCGGGACCGCAGGAAAGTCATGAAGCGTCACCCAATACCGGAGAAGAGACGTCGGCGACTAACTTACTAGTCGGAAAGAGCAATTACTTGGGAAGGGATCATCCCCCATTTACTCATCACGCCTAACTTTAGTTTTGTTCCTTCCTGTGACCTGGGTACCTGCACATTGTACAGAGTGCAAATCGATCTCGCAGCTGCACCCTTGGCAGGCAGGCAGGCAGCAGAGCCTCTGCTCTGCTGCCTGCCTGAAGAAAAGGAGAGACTCTCTGCAGTTTGCTGCAGCGGGCGACATGTAGACGACACGACAACGGTCGGATTCTTTCTTCCAGGGGGGGGAGTTGGCTCTTTTTCTGTCAGTCATGAGTCATGATAGGGCCATTGATGACTGGTGTAAAGCAAAGCTGCTAAAATCAGTCAGTAGTCAGGACCGCTAAACATTGCTAACGTTTTAGTCTGGCGTTCCTTTTGCATTATTGCCACCCCCTTGTAAGTACCCAGCTTGTAAGTAAATAGATATTATAGTCCCTTTTTTGACTTTCTTTTGGATTCTTGCTTAACTTCAGCTTTACACAAGCTAAATTGTCTTTTTATAATTGGATTTCCTCCCCCCCCTCCCCCCCCCTGCCCACACCAGTATGTGGACCTGTACTCAATATCTTGGATGAAATATAGTGATCAAATTGTGTGAAACTCAGTTTGGTCCATACAAATTCCGCAAAATAGAGTGCCCTGTAAGGTTTTAACAGGGCCTATACAAAGAAATGGCTGTTTCTATTGGTCAATCGTAATGATCGGCCCCCAAGTGGTGATATCTAATTACATAGTCTCTCACTTTGTACTGATCAGTTTTTCATGTTTATGGGTGTGGATAGAGGAATATACTGGAGGTGATTACCATGGAGCGACCTTCACTTACAAGTTTGGGTGGAAATGATCTTCTTATAGAAAATATACACAAATATGTGTTAGAGTCTATGGAATAGGCTTGTGTTTAGGTGTGAAAAAAAAAACTTATTTGGCAAATCATTTTGAATAATGGGAGTTCGAGTTGTTGTGAGTAGTTTTCTTCAGTAAACTACTGGCTCACACTTAAACAAGCCTCAAGAGGTTCTGCCTAGGCTCAAGGAAAATTTGTGGCCAAGGAGATTATTTGAATTGGTTTAGCCTTGATTTGTTTTGCAAAAACGACATGCCTCTTGCAAGGAGCTTTTAACATGAATTTGAAGCTTTTAAATGATGCTTCTCTAATTTAAATGAATGGTGCAAAGTGAAAACCTTAAATTATGTGTAACTATTGAAATGGCATATGGCTGCAACTTGTGCCTTTGAACTAACAATAGGCAAAACCCTTAAGTTTTTAAGTAAATCTGTACTTGGAAAGTGTTATTCAAATGGCGTTATTGTCCTTGTGGTCTAAACTTAATAGGTGACAATCACAAATGGCTGCTTGTTCTCTAAACGTAATAGGCAACAATCACATATGGGACAGTGATTCAGGTTTCTATGTTTATCACATGATCTTCACAAATGGGGCCGTGATTCAAGTCCCTATGTTTACACATGACCGTGATCACAAATGGGGCCGTGATTCAAGTTTCTATGTTTAACCCCATGAGCTTGATTCAGGCATGGCTGCAATATGTGTCAAGGTTACTGAAGATATAGCAAGATATAAGCCTTGGTGACCTCTTCTTGAGAGTTTACCCTAACCAAGTCCTAGATGTCCCTAAGGATGAAGCTGCAACAGAATTGGGCTCTATATGCTATACTTGTACCTACAACTGATGTACAGCACAAAATAATTCCCAAAAGGTCTAGCCAAAAAAAATCAAAATTGTTGGTATTTGTGCAAATTGTTGAAAATTGAAAACCATCAAATGCACAACATGCGATGTGTTTTGCATAAATATTCCAACCTCATTTTCTAAAATAAATAAATATTCAACAAAGAAGTGCTGAACATCAACCATGCGTAAGGTAATACCCTGTCTGATGAGAAGCCATCATGTGTTGATCACCATACTTTAGAACCATCATTTGTTTAGCATGCCAACATTAATTAGTGATTCTAGACATATCTGGCACGAGTAAAGAATAGGGTGTAATACAGACACTGAGTAGTACTGGATCCAAATCCCCCAAGAAAAAACTAGGCCTCTATAGGTAGTGCCTTTGCACCCTCAAAAGCTTAGTTGTCTATTGGAAAAACAAAAAAAATTGAGCTGATTACCTGTGCAAGCTTTAAAGACCTGTCATTCAAACAACATCATGGTTAGCTCTCATCAGATCATGGTTTGAAGGTCAGTCTCATGCAATGGTCCAGTACTAACCTCACCTCCGTGGAGAGTTGGGGATTAGGTAGGTGACACCCAGCACTCACTAGTGCACCATCCATTGAAGACCTGTTCTGACTTGGTTTTGGATGAACCGCCACTGTGTTTACCAAGTTCCACCTTTCTAACCTATCTCGTTAACCATCCTCCTGTCACCTCACCCTACCTAGGTTACTACCAATGTAAGTGGGTAAGTATCATAGGTCAGTAGATAGGTAACTTTTATTGATTACTTGTGTGTAGGGAAGTAAATAAAACACATGATGGGTAAAAGGTCGGTAGATAAATGTGTATGGTCAATACTCAAAACTTAGCTAACCACTGTGGTTAACAACGGGACGGGAATACAATGAAAAAGTGTTTCTTTTCAACATACCATCCATCCTGCATGGTGAGCTGGTGGGTGCTAGTTCACTCATGCCAAAGGGTTGGGCAAGATGCTTGCCCACTCCCCAAGAGTTCAAAAGTGACCAGGCACCGCCTCCAGAATGAATAACTCAGGCAACCTTAGATTGGAAACTAAGTGTCAACCTTCTCTCAACTTTCTGAGCTCTTGCTTTTGAGGTTATTTTTTCCTATTCTTCTTTGGCAAGCTGCTAACTATACACATGTTGATATCAATACATCAAGGGGAAGGAGGGTGAAGGGGAAGAGGTGCTTTCTACAACTGACAACTTCTATTTGTTGAGTCTGCAAAAGACAACCCCTAGACCCAGCTGCCTGGCCAACCTGTTGGTGTCCACAAGCTGTCTCATTCCTTAAACAGGGTCTGCCCATCACAGAGAGAAAACATCCAAATTCATGAAGCACATTTCTTGTGTGTGTGTGTTGTATGTAATATACTGAATGGCAAGAGACCAATTATGCAGTTATGTCGGGATGCAAAAGTCTACACTACATGGTTCTCATGACAGCCATGCACCAAAGACAAGAAGTACAAAAGGTGCAGGATAGCTATGATTCCACCCCCTGATTTACTTTCCCTGTTCTTACAAGAAAAATTAGTTCCCAAGGATTGCTTTCTTGACACGACTGGAAGGCTCAGGTTTATGCTGGAATTTGAAAACAAAAGTATGTTGATGTGGTAAACTTCCACTTGGAAGTTTATATTATGTTTGTGCCCCAATCTCCCCAAAGGCCATAGTGGAAATATAGTTTATTATGAGAAGGAAATAGAATTGTTGATGTGGTAGGTAAATCAAAGGTCTGCAGATGATATAAACTTGTGTTTTACATAACTATATTCTGTTTGTCCCCCACCTACCCAAAGCAATAACTCACAAAATGGAGGCATACTAGCTCCAGACACCAAACACTCTCAAGTCCATAGAAAAGAAAAGCTGAGCAGCCACTGAAGTTGCCAAGGTAACTAAAAAAAAAAGGAAATTAGTTGTAATGAATCAAAAGTTACACTACCAACAAATGGATAAAAGCATTCTTCATTAATGCGCAGATGATGCAAAAAACACAATGTATTACTATAACATAAAACCTAGCTTTTAAAGAAAAAGTGTATTGGAGCATCACATTACAGATGAAAAATTTCATTCATTTCTCACATCAGCTTTACTATTTTAGTAAACCCCATCTACGAAATTGTGGGCCTTATGAAAATTGTAAAGCCAGCCTCTCAGCTTCTCATCTTGTCACTGCCACACCATTGTGGAGCTGTGGTCTTGGTAAAGCCCTTGGTTGCAGGCTTTATCAAAATATGGGATTGTGCTCGGGCTTCATCTTGTGCAGGCCCTTTATTCTGGTGAAACCTGGTTTTACCTACCACTCTTAAAACCTGACAAACTTTCTTGGCTGGGCTTGTAAGGTAGAGACTACAGATGGATTTGGTCGACCCACATTTTGAGGAATGTCCACCAGGTGTTACTCGTGAACTCTATATTCATCTTTTGGTGAACTTGAATTGGAACAATTCCTATTTGAACTGTTGCTTTTTTGAACTTGCTACAAGGGGCAGATCCATTACACAACAACAAGTTGCTTGTTACAAGAGAACAGGAACTAGGACGGAGGAAGGGTAAACACAAAATTCCGCCATCAACAAAGCCTCTGTCTGTCCTTGCTCCAATAAAGGTTAGTTTGAGGAGCACTAATGTCAAGGAACGACAATGGTGGCGGGTGGCCACACAAATATCTTCAGGGGCCCCCAGCTCACTCACTGGACAAGTAAACCCGTAGTATGATGGCTGGTTTCAACTACAACAAACAATTTGTAGTTTGTACGTCTATAAGATATGAGTATAAGAGATGTTGTATCTTGGAATTGAAAGGACAAGCAAACCGTGGAGTGGAAAGATCTTCACCTTAAGGTTGCCAGAATGAACCAGCACCCCTGACTCTGGTTGGATGGATTGGATGGATGTCAGTTAGACATTATCTTTTTCATTGAGTTACTGTCCCCCAACTAACCACCCTTAGTATGTTCCTTAGTCTATTTAATTCTTTATCAATTTGTACTGATTTTCTTTCAAAAACAATTTTTTTAATTTTTTGGTTCTCCTTTCTTCATACTAACATGCCTGCTTGCCTACTACCAAAGTACTTTTACTGTTTTGGCACTAATTAAACAATTTCCAATAAATGTTATTTTTTTCTCAAAATCAATTGCTCACAATGTCAAAAGCTCTAGAAATTTGTTTGACATTATTATTGATTGTTTGCTCTAAAGTTCGGTGGTGCAATGTGCTTAAGTAGTGCAAAATTACTTGACAATTTTTTTTCTGACTTCAATTCAAGGAATCTCAGGAATTTTTTTATTTTTAATGTTGAAGTGAAAATTATTTATTTATTTATTTATCAAGAAGATGTGGAATGATAAATGTATTATGGTACTTACGTTTTATATACTAACTATCAACCTACTACTTATTGATTATCAACCTATTACCTAACTTCTTATTGTTGACCAAATATTCCTTATGCTTAGGCTACTTAACCTTAGATACCTACATAGGTTTGCCTAGGTACCTAGACTAGGTGGCCTACCTAGTTTCCTAATCTAAATTTTTAAGTTAGCATTATGTAATGCCACATGTCAAAATATCATAGGATGAAAATAATAATATAAATTATTCAACAATAAGAATTTAATATTACTATTAAAATAATTAATTATTATATATATTTATATTATGATTATAAATTATTATATTATATTATTTGCACAAATATATTATGTAATATATATCTATTAAGGGGGTGTGTGTGTGTGTGTGTGTGATGATTATGTAATTACAAAAGATGGTCATATGCATGTTTACAACTAGGACACATAAATAATTGGATGTCCAATGTGATGTGTTTTAATGGATTAATTAGTCATGTAGTCATATGTAGTTAGATTTGTCCTATATGACTACAAACTTAGTCGTATATGTAGTTGTAAACAATGCATTTTAATGAAATGACACATGCAACTAATGGGGCATGGGGGCTTATTCATGGATGAATATAATCTTAGAATCATTCACATAGGAGGATGAAGAAGATAGTAGTTGCACATTAGTTGTAGTATAGTTGCAAATCCTCCCCAAATTTGGTGAAGTTGGTAAATAGTTGTAAAAGTAGTGGTAAACAACACATAGTCACATGTAGTTGCACATAGGATGGTTGCATATCCCCATATTTTTTCGATTGAATATCGATGTTCAAACAATACAAATAAATGACATTTGTGTCTATTATATACAAACCTATAAAAAATCAATTTCACATGACTATTATTATCAAATTGTGGTTCATGAAGTTTTTGTTGTATAATTGATACCATTCACATGGTATACTATGTCAAAACACCATATTCAACTATGAGAGATTTAAACATTTTGGAAAACCTCTACAACAAAGCAATGGAAGCACTATTACAAAAGTGGGGTGTAGTTCAATAGTTTAAATCACTATGGGACCTAAAAAGTGAAATAAATTCGTTGCATTTCATTGATTTCACGCCGGTGAAAGTTATTTCACTATAACATCACTATGTAAACATTATGTTTCATTACTTGTTAACATAATTCACTATTATAATTTATTGTAGTAAACAAGTTTATTTTTATGTTTTTAAAAATATTATATATATGTTACTTTATGATATACCCTATATTATTTTAAGTTACTTCAGTTAATTTAATTTATACCTTATGTTATTATAAGTTAATATAAATTATTTTACCCTAAATTATTATACGTTGTTTTACCTTAAGGTATCTTAACAAGTTTATATATAAACTTTTAAGTTATTATAATTAAATTATTCAACTAACATTAGGCTATACTTTAAGTCATTTTATTTTAAGTTAATATATGTTATTATAAATTATTTTATCCTAAATATAATAACTTAGAATACAAAATAATAACCTATGAAAAATATTTTTAAATACCTTACAATATAATAATTATCAATAGCCTATGATATTATAACATAGAATATCCAACAATAATTTATAATCGAATAATCACCAATAGTTGTAATATAACATATAACAAGCAACAATAACTTATAATACAATAACCACCAATAATTATTAATAAAATAACCACTAATAAAATAAAAATCAATAACCACCAATAACCATTAATATAATAACCACTAATACCCATTAATATAATAACATTAATAACCACAATATTCATTAATAAAATATCCACCAATAGGCACTAATATAATAACCATTAATAACCACCAATATCCACTAACAAAATATCCACCAATAGCCATTAATAGTCATTAATAAAATAACAACCAATAACCATTAATAAAATAACAACTAATAGCCATTAATAAAATAATAACCAATATCCACCAATAGAACAATTATTAATAGCTATTAATTGAATAACAATGAATAGCCATTAATAGAATAACAACCAATAACCATAAACATAATAGCTACTAATAGTCATTAATAGAATAACAACCAATAACCACAAATAGAACAATTACTAATAACCATTAATTAAATAACAACTAATAACCACTGATAGAACATCTATTAATAGCTATTAATAGAATAGCCACTAATAACCATTAATAGAATAACCACTAATAACCACTAATAGCCACTAACAACCATTAATAAAATAGCCATCAATAACCACCAATAGAATAGCTACTAATAACCATTAATAAAATAGCCACCAATATCCACCAATAGAATATCCACCAATAGAATACCCACCAATAGCCACTAATAGAATAACCACCAATAGCCATCAATAAAATAACCACCAATAGAATAACTATCGATAGCCACCAATAGAATAACCACTAATAACCATTCATAGAATAGCCACCGATAACCATAAATAACCACCAATAAAATAGGTACCAATAACCATTAATAACCACCAATCGCCTAATAAAATAACAAGTAATAGCCATATATTACAATTCTTTAAGATTTCCAAAAATAAATTAAGGTGAAATAATTTATAATATACAAAAATAACTAAAGGTGAAATAGTCTACAATAATTTAGAATTGTCAATAATAACATCAGGTGAAATAGCTTTAAATAACCAAAAGTAACCAAGAATAGCTTCACATAATCGAAAATAACGTAAGATGAAATAACTTAAAATAACCAAAAGTAGCCTCAGGTGAAATAGCCAGAAATAACCAAAATAATTGAGAATAACCATAAATAACCATAAATAGTGTAGGGTGAAATAATTTAAATTAATGAAAAATAACCATATAATAATTGAAAGCAATTTAGCATAGGTAGTATTATTATATTAATACAAATCTTATCCATTTATTAAACATTTTTTTTCAAATGAATGATCATTGAAATGTTATTAAATAATGATATTCAACTTTTTTTTTTGTTTAAATGATTTTATACTTTCAAAAGGAAATAAATGTAATTATGTACATTATTGAATTTTTAAAAAAAATAAACTCGAATCATTTCATTTGAATAAAATTTCAATAAGATATGAATTTCCAAAGTTTAATGTTTTAAATGAAGTATTTGATAAATTGAATGTAATGTCACATATTATCACAACGAGTGGGGTGACTTGATGGTATGGATGTTTGCCTCCATTTTAAAGGTCAAGGGATCAAACCTCATGAGTGGTGTTGTGTGTGATCAACAATGATAAATAAACATAATATTTTTCTATTTAATTCCTTAAAAGAAGTGCTTAGGTTAATTACATGGCCTACCTACATAGGTTAAGTTTTTAACCTAGCCTAAATAGTGACATGTGTTAATAAATCATAGGTTGAAAATCATGAAATTATCAATAATATTATATATTAAATATTTAATTTTAATTAATTTCCATGTTGGGTAGTTAATTAATTAGCAAATGAATGGCTTAGTAAATTTGTATTTCATTTGATAATAACCTTGTTTCACCAGGTATTAATGAAACAATTCATTGTCCGTACCAACTGGTCCCTGTTCACTAAGGGGTTAACTAATTTCACTAGGTAAAAATGTCCAAAATTCACTCAAATCTAGGGAAACCCAAAGTGAACTAGGATGCATTTTGATGTAATGAACTCACATGCTAATCAATTATTCAAAAATTCAAAAAACATTGTACACAATCCATTTGAAATATTTGATTACCACACCCATAGTTTGGTAATTTTTTGAATTTTTATCTACAACCAAAATGTTAATAATTCTCTAGAAGATCGAAAAAAAATGAAGGCCATCCATTTAAACATATACCAAAAACTTTATTTACTTAATCTTTAGGGTTTTTTGCTACCTTCAACCAAACAACCAACTAACTAGCCACCAACAACCAACAATTTTTTACATCTCTTTGACCATAAGGGTGTACACCTTATGGCTCCTTCCAACCAATGGGGTTGTCGACATTCCATCCTCAATGTTGACAATACGGGTGTTTCACACCCTATGGTCAATGCCAACTATATTAATGGGCCCATTTTATGGCCAATGCTGACCATAGGCATGTGGCATAACAAAACTTCACCATTGTAAGTAGCTAGGGTTCTCTTTCTAATTTCATAGTCTACATCCTACTAACCTCAATTGCTCCATTTTGCATTCTACATTCCTCAAATTTTAGTTTCCAAATCCTGGATTCTAAACTTCACCAATTCTACAATTCAAGGTTCTATCATTATTCAATACATTCAAATCTTTTAAACATCACTATATCAAAACATCTTGATTTTGTCCCAATTTCTCAATCTTCACAAAGTAAAAATTTTCTTTCCTAGTTTACAAACCTAAGTCTTGCACTCACAATCCTATGTTATGAACTTTTGTTTACCATACCTTTCTATACACCCTTCCCTCTCAATGAATGATCCAATTTACCATGCATATTAAATATTCATTTTTCACATTTCAAAACAATGATTCCCACACAAAATAGTGTAATCAATCTACTTTGAATGATAGTTCCAAGTCACATCCTATGGTTAAATACATTCTACCTCTTTCTATACATTCAATGAAGTCCTCTTCAAACAAAATGCAAATGTCCATTGCATCAGTTCTTTCATAACTCATTGCTTTCTACACACAAGTTTGGAATTTTGTCTAGGTGTTATTTTTTTGGAATTATTCATTTCACATTTCCATGTTGGTTTTACCTTTGGTGTCGTTGCTAATAGTGTAAACTTATCTTGAAGGTTTGTTGGCAGCTATTTGATCATGATTGCATGTCTATTCAAATCTTCCAAAATTCTACTATTGCTTCTCTCACTTTCATTTATAACCAATTGTTGTAAACTTTGTAGTAGAAAAAATCTTCATGCTTTAGTTCTACACAATCCTCTCCACAATGTTAGTCCCATCCTTATGGTTTGAATTATTTGGAATTTTTGATCTCATATTCCTCGTCACTGAATGACACAATCCATTTTTTTGCAATCCCGATGAAAACGAACTTCTCAAAGTTTTGAATCTACCATTGCATACATTAATGTCAAAAATGAAGCTACCTTTCTTGTCATCTTTAACATCTAACCTACATTTACATATTAACGGTTCTCTTTGAATTCAAAGCAAGACAATGTATTTCCTACGTTCTCCCTTAAATTTCAATCTTGTTGTGTGATGATACTTGCATCAATTCATGTCATCATTGTCACTGTTAATCTCTTCTATGGATGTATTAAGGTGTGCCGGCTTCTCCAATTGGGGACATTTTGTCATCAATATTGCTACAAGAATTATGTGTGTTGTTTGATGTGTTTTGCTTTTTGTTTACAAACTCTCTTAAAGGTCCTTTTAAATATGGGGGACTAGTCTGCTTTTGCACCTTGCTAAGTCTTCTCATGCTTAGCACCAATGCGTCTTGCTCTTTACTATAAACTAGAACGGGCGTCTTCTATGTGTCAGCTTCTGGTTTCACATGGTTTTTTGGCCACTTCTTGCACATGGCCTCTTGAAGATCATATGTTACTTCGTTTTCAATCCCCAAAAATATTTATTAAATGTGCATACTTATTAACTTATTAAGAGATTTGGTACTCATACAACTTTTTAAACATGTTATAATTTTTATTAAATTTATTTTCATAAATGAAAATACCTTTCCAAAAAATTAAATGAAAATATTATTCAAAATCAATTTTAACACAATTTATGATAACAAAAATAATATATGTGTATAATTAATAATTCAAAACTTTTTTCATATAATGTTAGTAATTTACATAATGTTAAAATTAGATGATAAATTTATTTACCCCTAAATCGAAATAATTCACTTTGAGGTTCTTTTTTTAAATTCAAATTATTGTAAACATAGATTCAAATGCATATTTTGATTTCATAATTTATAATTTGAGAATTTACTAAAATTTTATGTTTATTCAAAAATTTAAAGAAATTATTATTTATATTTTAAACTATTTTATATAATTAAAAAACCCTTGAAATGAAATTTTATTATTTGTAATAAAATTCATGATATTGAACGTGTGTATCTGTGTATAAATTAGTGTTTATTTACATGAGATTAATAATTTATATTAAAGGATTCAAGGCACAATTGTTGAAATGTATGAAATTGCAAATTTGAAATGTATTTTTGATCAAATTAAGTAGGTTTTTTTTTTAAAAAATACTAAAGATGTGTACATCTTGTAAATTTTCCCTAAAATGAACTTTAATTTTTTTTCATTTGGAAAAAGTGTGAGAAAAATAATAATGGTTAAAAAATAAAACATTTTCAAACCCTCATTATTGAAATATGTTAAATTGGAAAATACACGTGCAATTTTTTTTAATTCTTTAAAATATAAAAAACGTGTACATCTTGGAAAAATGTTCTATGATGAAGTTTTTTTTTTCATTTGGACATGATGTGTGACAAATAATAATATTTAAACTTGATTTTTGCAAAATATTTGGAATAAATAACATAATAGATATAATCATCACCCCATTTGTTTCATATTAAATGAAATGGTAGGATGGTAATGGCATATCACCTTGAAGTTCCAAGTTCAAACCTTGGTAAAACTTTAATGCAATCATTGGTGTATGTTGATTTTATGTACATAAATAAATAAATAATATTAATTTAATTTTAAAAAAATCGAATTAATATTAAATTTAAAAATAATAATTCAATTGAATTTAACGAATTAGTGACATGTGGTAATTCCTAATGTTATTAATTCTTAATGAATTTGCTTGTCCATACCAACCCATTGTTGATCATTGAAAAATGCGGTGAATTCATTATATTTCTAATCTAATGAATTTGTGATGATTTCACCTAAATGATTAGTAAAACTCCTAGTGAATTAAAAACACATCCTTATTAATGTAGGTTACTTAAGTTAAAATAGATTAACTTATGCAAGTCAAACTACACTTGGTTAAACTAAGTTATTTAACTAAATTACATAGGTTTAATTTGGCTACTTATATTATTAAGATTAAATTAAGCTAGATTAAATTAAATTAAACTACTTTATTTAGACTAAATTTGGTTGGACTAAACTAAATTAAACTAAATTAAGTTATTTGGGTTAAATTAAAATAAACTAGTTTACATAGGTTAAATTATGTTACTTAGACAAAACTAGGTTAAATTAGGTTACTGAAGCAAAACCAAATGAATTAATTTATGTAGTTTAATTTAATAATGTTTGACCTAATTTAACTTAAGTAATTTAATTTAGTTTAATTTAACCTAAGTAGCTAATTATTTTAATTTAGATTAATCAAGTTTAACCCAAGTAATTTAATTTATCATAGTGTAACTTTAGTAACCCAATTTAACATAATTTAACCAAATTTAACTTAATGTAACATAGTTTTGTCTAAGTACCCAAATATAAACAAGTTTTGTTTTGTTTAACCAAATTTAACTTAGTTTAACCTAGTTTAATCTAAGTACCCAAATTTAACCAAGTTTATTTTAATTTGACCCAATTTGGTCTAAGTAGCCAAGTTGAACCAAATTCAATTTAGTTTAGCCTAAATTAATCCAAGTAGCCAAGTTTAACCAAATTTAATTTAGTTTAACCTAGTTTAGTCCAAGTAGCCAAATTTAACTTAATTTTGGTTAATTTAGTCTAAGTAGCCCGAATTTAACCAAGTTTACTTTAAGTAATCTAATATAACAGCCTAGTTTAACTTAAATAACTTACTTTGACCCTATTTAGCCAAGTTTAGTCAAAGTTTTTTCATTTAACCTAGTTTGACATATTTAAACTTAAGGGGCCAGGTTTAGCCAAATTTAACTTAAGTAGTTTAATTTAACTTAAATAACCTAACTCCCTTAGGCTAAATCACATAGCTTCCCTAGGTTAATATGTCCTTATTTTGTTAAACCTTTATTATTATGTGACATTCACACAATTGGGCCAACAAATAAATTCCTAATTCTAGGGCTGCCACACGATAGCTCATAAAGTGGTTACTATTTTTTTGGAATATATCTTAGGTTGTTGTTTGGCAACAAGAAATTAGTCAAACAATCTAATTATATGTTTTAAAATTAAAATTCTAACCGTTGAATATGCTTCCCATGATCTTGTAAATATGACTACAACATGGAAAACATTTGTAAATGGCATTTGCAATTGTTGCCATTTTTGTGATAGTGGCATATACAATGGGAATGTTTGGACTAACAATCAGCAATCATGTGTAGTCACAAATGGCATAAACATTTGTAATCATTTATGTGCAATCATAAAAACCACATTTTTACATAATGTTTTTTTGCCCTCACTACATATCATCTTTAGTGAGAGAATCATAGTTGGTACATAGATGTAGGTGCTACAAAACATGTCACTATAAATAATGAAGCTTTAGATATAGTCAAAAAGTTAAGAAGATCAAAACAAGTTCATTCTACAAGGTGGCAAGCCCACATTGTACAATACACAATGTGAACTTTACAATGTTAAAGGATGTAAATAAAATAAAATCTAATGTGGTTCCTTTTATGGTTTCACCAAAAAACTTGTTGTTAATTGGCTTGATCATTGGTAAGAGCTACATTGCAATTTTTGACTTAGAAAAAAGTGTCATAGTTTCGAAAAATAATCCCAAGGTGGTGATAACAAAAAGCAACAAGGATTTAAAGAATGGATCCTACATGCTTGAAATTAAAAAATGTAACATTAAAAATGTGCTTGCATGTTGTAGTCCAAACTTTAGAGTTACAAAACTTTGGCACCACATGTCGAGGCATCTAAATTTCCACAGATTGCATTTCATCACCACTCAACATTTGGTCACTAATGCTCTTAAACGACCATTAATCAATGATATATGTGAAGAGTGCATAGTTAAGAAACACTATTGTGAATCCCACAAAGTGGCCTAAATTGAGCCAAACAAATGTTTGATTTAACACCAATTTTTAGGGAGCACTCACAATGCCATCTATGTTAGGGTCACATTATTTTGTGACATAAATTGATGATTTTAGTTGCTACACTTGGACATATTTCCTGAAAAAATACTTGGCACCTTGAATACATTTAAAGAAATGGTGGAGAATGAAACTTGTCGGAAGATCAAGGTGTTTCAAAGTGATCAAAGTGGCAAATTCATTTCACAAGTTTTTGTCAAATATTGTCAAAATGCAAGCATTTAGAGGTAATTAACACAATCGAATATTCCATAGCAAAATGGAGTATCCAAAAGAAAAGAAAAGAAAAGAAAAAATTGGAAAAAAAGAAAAGTTGATTGGCTTGGTCACCAAAATGCTTTGCAATTTGTGGAATGAAGTTGTAAACATTATTATGTACTTCAAGAACATCTCACCCACAATTGCAAATTTTGGAATTACACCACATCAAATGTATTTTGGCAAAGAACTTGACCTTTTTAATCTTTGAATTTATGAGTGTACAATTTATGTTCATGTGGACCAAAAGAACAATGAAAGCTTGATCCTAGGTTGATGAAGTGTGGGATATGATTATGCAAACAAAGCATATTGCTTATTGTAATCTAGTTTCAAAAGAAAATATTAATTTGATGAGACTTCAATGGAAGTTGGAAATAAACATTAAGTTGTTGATGATTATGATGATGTAATTTATTGAAGTTCATGGGATGATTCAACCCCTTCACTTAGTTCTCAACAAAAGAATGTAAACCTACCTAAAGACAATGATTATGTTCCAAAGTCCAAAACTAATATCAATGTTGAACCTTGACCACACAACAATCACTTTTTAAAGATGTTGATCAACATTAATCAATCTTGTAGGCTTGTCACAAGAGGAGTGACACAAGTCAACTTGCATCAAGAGGCATCCAAAGAGGCTTTTGGACTACATAAACTCAATGGTTTATGAAGATCCAAAATCATTTGAAGAAGTTGCATGCGACCCATGATGGCATGCTACAATAAAAACAAGAAGTGGAATTTATCATGAAAAATTATACATGGAGCTTGGTCGGTCTTGCCTTTAGGAAACATCCTATTATAACAAAATGGACCATCAACCTAGACTTGATGGAGAACTTAACATGTTCAAAGCCAAGTTGGTTGTAAGGGGCTATGAGCAAAAATGAAGGATTGATTAGAATGAAACATTTGTTCTAGTGGTGAAATGGGATACAATCCAATCATTAATAGTAGCAAAATCACACAAGGGTTGGGAAATTTACCATCTTAATGTTAAAAATGCATTTTTGAATGGAAACTTACTTGAAAAAATGTACATGTTTAGTTTAAAGGCTTTGTGGTTCTAGGCCACATGAATATAAGATATGTCAATTAGACAAAGCTTGTATAGACTTAAATAGGCACCACATGCATGGTATCAAAAGATTGATACTTATCTTCAAGAGTAAGGTTTTGAAAGAAGAGATGCAAATTACAAAATGTACAACATGCAAGGAGATAAAATATAATTTTAGTGCTATCATACATAGAAAATATTTTAATGATAGGAAACCTTAAAGTGAAAATTGCATGGCTAATTTCTCAACTCCAAAACAAATTTGAAATGTCCACTTTTGGATGACTCGAAGTTGAATTTGTTTATTTTGTTGATGGACTATTCAACAAAAACCTACATGTGAGAAATGCTTGAGGAATTGGGCATCCTTAAATGTCAAGTGCCCATGATAGAAACATCATGGCTTGTTCCTAACATGCGTTCTAAATATAATGATCCCACAATATACCAACATGTTGTTGGTAGATTCATTTATTTAATTCACACAAGGCCTAATCTTTGTTATGTTGTGATGTAGTTCAGAGATTTATGTTTTAACTTCAAAATACTCATTTAAATGTAGTGAAACATATGTTTTACTATATCAAAGGAACTCTTGATTATGGCATCCTTCATGAAAATGGGGATAACAACATTATGGGTGGTTTTACTAATGTCGATTGGGCTTAAGACCACAAAACATGATAGTGAACTATTAGATAATTATTTTGATTATGTTTTGGACCAATCATGTAGCAAAAGGCAAGCAACCATTGTTCTTTCATCAATTGAAGTTGGGTACAAAGCCATGATTAAAGGTATGGAAAAAGGTATTTGGCTTAAGATGTTTCTTGCACAAATTGGGAAAACAATTGAAAAATCCATCACAATTTATTTTGATAATCAAAGTTTTAAAGGACAAAAATCTTAGTCTAGTTATCCCACTAGGTCTCCCAGTAATTTCTTAGTTATTAATGATAGGTTTATACTAGGGGATAAAACTATTTGGTATTTAATCTTTGTTGATAAGATAATGGGCAACTAGTTTGCCACCAATTGGGTGTTTGTGGAAGAGAGGATGAAGCCTTTGTGGCTTATGGGTTTGAAGCCTTATGGCTTATGAGGTTTTTCATTTCTCATTTTAAGTAATGAAGGTTTTTCTTTTTGTATTGTAATCTTGCGAAAATTCAAGGAGGAAAAGATGAGGATAATGTATTCTTACAAAATGGAAATACAAGGATATGGTGTTTTATCTAAGGAACATTGTTCACTTATGAGTTCACTAAATTTCTTGGGGTATTTTATTCTTTCTTTTTGCAAGTAGTTTAATTTGATTTAGTTTATTTGATGTAGAATATTGTAGTTATCAATGTTTTCTTAGTAATTCTCGAATGTTTAGTTAAAACATCTAAACTATTAGACAATAACTATAGTAGAACAAAGGTGATCAATAGAGATGGAAGATATTGGCATGAGTTTCATGAAGATAATTGGTTTGTTTGGATGAGTTCATTATAAAGGTACTAGGGGCAAGTTAGAAGGTAGCTACCTTCTTGCCTTCATTGTGACATAACAAAAATTCCAATTTGCATTTGTTTTCATTCATTTCTTGTTTTTTTCTTTTGAAGGCAAGGCTAAGGTTGCCTTGCCTTTAACAATCCCTTAAGACAATGTTTCTCATGTGTTTTTACCATTTTCACTCAATAGCCTTCACTAAGAATTACTCTACGGTTAGCAAGTTTGCAATATTAGACTAAGTTCTATAAAACTTGCAAATAATCCAATATTCTATGCTTGCACAAAACATGTGAAGATTCAACATCATTTTGTTAAAGAAAAAGTTGTATCCAAAGAGAGAGATACAGAACATGTTTCTTTCAAGCACCAAGTTGATGATCTATTAATTAAACCACTTGGAGGAATCAGATTCTCAAACCTTAGGAATAAAATAGGAATTTGCAATGTTAGTGGCTTGCAATAGTTGCTTCCATTAAATTAGATGTTAGTTCCATTAGAAATAGCAAGTGGAACATATAGTTCCTTTTATGTAATATGTTTTTGCATTGTAGAAAAATTGATGGATCATGGGGCCAAGCGTGAGGGGGGTTGTTAAAGTGGCACACCAGGAAATTATTCATGTAGTTGTCCCTTAGACATTCTCTCCACCACCTCATCTAGATGCCTCCATGCACTTATCCTTCTGAACATTCTCTCTCTTTGTTTTGATTTGTTTGAGTGATTACCTCGAGATTTTCTATCTCTGATCTTTTTGTGTTGATTGATCTTCTTGATTATTTGTTTTGCTTCGTCCTTGTGGATGAATGCAGGCTGATCATTCCACTAAGCTAATGTCGATTTCAGCTTTGTACTACATTAAGATTGCAAATAAAGCTTGATTTCTTCATCACACATAGTGCAGCAACCATTGCCACATTTCTCATTGGTGGTGATGGCTACCATGATGTTACAAAGTTTTTAAACCACATATTGATCTATGGTTGCCATGATATTAGGTGTTGTTACAAAGTTTTTAAAAGTCATGCACACAGTGCAGTGGCCACATTGTGCTGCTCAAAATGAGAATGAGCAGCATGACAATGGCTGCCATGTTGTTACACGAAAGTTGCATGCACTACTCATCCCAAAAAAAAGAAAAAGGAGTTGAGATGAGCAAGCACCTTGAAGGTCAGAGAAGGGGTTGCAGAACTGGAACAAGGGAGAAGGATGGGGCAGTAGGTGGGCCAATTAAATCCAAAGGAAGCAAGGCTGGGTTTGGTTTTGGGTTCCAATGAAACCCAAAAGGGCACTGGTGTGTTGGCGGGTGCTAGATCACTCCAGCCCAGCATCAAGCTATGGATGCTTGTGCCATTTTTTGATGACTGGAAATCTTGACCAGGTAATGCTCAGACGCAAGGGAAAACTCTGTGAAATCTTTTTCTTACAAGGCAGGAGATTTTCAACAGGCAAAAAACACATTATTGAGTTTGCAGGCCTAAAATGAAATTGTGGTCATTTGTAAAGATTCCATGGACAAAAACCACTCAGAAAATCACCGGGTACCAAAAAAAATTGACAGTCTACAAAAGCTTTGAACAACTGGACCAACTGACCACTCAAAAGACCTTGGATTTGCTGAAATGCTCACAGTTTGAAAGTACCCATGCAGTAGATGATGGCACCCATCCCTACTCTCAGCAGTCTATGACAAGTGACAATATTAACTTCTTTCCTTCTCAACCAAATTTACCTCAAGTAGGAGTGTTGTTTCAATTGCATGAAAAATGTTCCAAGAGAGAGGGAGGATGACTGCAGTTTTTCCAACACTTGGAAATGAGAGCTTTTGCACTGATGTTGGGTAACACTCAAGTGCAAACTCTGCCTACTACAGATATCAACTATCACCTCCTCACGATAAAAAGACAACCTGATTAGACATATGTTCACAGCAGAATTCACATCAAACCAACAGCAGGCGGCCTCTTTCTCTAGTATTTCTTCTATTTTGCAAATAAGGGACACTAGTAGCCTAGCCTTTGTGTTTTTAAGCCAGTCTGCAAATAAAATCCAATCATTAAATAGTGCAATATTGCTGAAATTGGCCTGGAGTATATATACCAGTATTGTACTGGTATTTCCCTTCTCACATACCAGTCAGGTACTAGTATAGAGTACTTTTCATACCAGCCTGGTACACTAGTATTGGATTAATATTGACACTTTCATATCGGCCTCGTCTTTGTATTGAACTGATAATGGGCCCAAGGCTGATTTTTTCCAAGGCTGGTATGAGGTAGGTAGATAGGTAGGTAGGTAGGTAGGTAGGTATAAAGCTGATATTGAAACTGGTAGAAACCTGGTGTTTGGGCTGGTATTATCTCAGGTCCATACTCCATACAAGTATACATACCAGTACTATACACCAAGGTTGCTCCCAATATATGATCAGTACAACACAGTTGGTATACACAATATACTTGGACCATGTGCCTCAGATCGAGATACTCGTATAGAGAACCCTATCAGACTGGTATGATAGGTATTGCCTCCAATCATACATACCAGAGCCTGGTAGGTAGTAGTACTAGGGACATGATGTAATACCAGATACATACCTTGCATTATACCAATTTCAATACCAGGTTTATATCTACCTCGTACCAGATAAAAAATTAGCCTTGGACCCAATATCAGAACCATGCTGGTATATTAAAATTTTAGAATACCCAATATTCTTACATATATGGTTGGGTTAATATATATATAAGTAATATATTAATATGCTATGTAGCCTGTGCCATTAGCCCAAGTGTAAATCGGTTATCCAACTAAATTTTCCTCCCCAAACCATTTTTTTGGTAATTTAATTAAATTTTCAATGACAAGAAATTAATACTCAAAATTTCATATCTCCCTCACCTTGGGTCTAAAAATTTCCAAATTATCTTAATTAAGTCCTACTCATTGAGGGCTTTCCAAGGTTATCAAGAGCATGCCCAAATTACTCAATAATTTTTGGTTTTGATTGAAATGAATTTTTAATGAAAAAATTGTTCAATATTCAATAACTTGTACAATGATTCTCCATTGTAGGTCAAAATATTATGAAACCAACTTGGTGCACCCCTACTCACCAAGGGCTTTCCAATAGTACTATCTCTTGTGGTTTGGGACATCTCAATGTGATAGACAAATACAATAAAATTCTCATCCTTCATAAATCGATTAGCAAGATTTTCTTTTCTTTGAAAGTTAGTTGGGAGAAGCTTTGGTAGTTGATGCAAATGCAATGTCTGTGTATTGTGAACAAAATCAATTGTGATTGTGAACTTCACACAACTTTTTCTTTGCAACCTCTTTTAAGTTTGAAGAAATGTGCAATTTGTCAAACTCCAAAAGTTTAAAGGAAGAATGTCCTAGACCCACCCGTTAAAAACATACAAAAACATTCTAATTTTTGGTTATGTACCAAAAAGTAAATTTGAGTAGAATGTATCGTTTTAAAGCATCTTCAAAACAATATGCACTCAAGATTGAAAATGAAACAAAATAAAACATAGATGTGATGAAACAAGTTGATTCCAAATTATTTTTTTATACCAATAGGATGAAAAGGTGAAGTTTGCATCAACATACTATGTATTTATTTTTGAAAACAACTTGTCCTTCTAAGTTGGGACATCTTTAATATTTGTGTGAGTTTTCTTTGAGTAAGGTAAAACCACCCATCACCAAACACCCACATGTAAGAAAACACCCAAACAATTAGAAGATGGCCTAATAGCAAACACCGCCCACCTTGTAACCATTTTGTGATACCCTAAAATTGAAGAACTTATTATATACAAAATTGTTTTAAATAAAATCCACATCATTTTGTAATAGGAGGGATATTATTTATAATTGAAGTCCAACATATCTAGTTATAAAATGCACTTTAATTACACATGGAAGGATGTGTTTAGAAGAGCTGAGTCTATTTTTTTCAACCATTGGGAGATTTTATCTTGTTTGTTTCAAACCCAAATGGAGGTCTGTAAATGACTAATGGGGACACCATATGAAAGTCTATCTAAACCCATTGAACCTCTACAACTAAAAGTGATGGGAGAGTGAATGCACGATCTTTGAAAACTTAAATGTTCGTACAATGACCTATCTGCTTTAACTACTAAGTTTGAAGATATTTGTTTGTGTTAAATTCAACACAAATTATTGTTGTGATTTTGGCGAGATACAATGTCATGTGTCTTCTTCATTTGTTTATGACTTGTTAAATTACAACTATTTTTTTAATTTATTTTTGTGTAAAATTGTCATGAACAATTTGAGCAACTAGAAAGATTGAAGTACTCTTGCTATGAAAAATAAAAAATCAAAAGAACGTTTGTTCTCCAAATTATTATGATAACAATGCTACATAATACAAGTTAAATAAATTCTAAAATCTAAAATAAATTTAAAGTAAAAGAAAGTAATAATCCAACCAACAACACTGCAAAGATTAAATTTGAAAATTTATAAAACAAATGTAATATCAAACATCTATAATTATAATAATGAAGTTCACAAAAAACCTTGAAATGGAAAAAAATTGCAAATTTCAAAAATAAATTTGATTTTAACCATTAATTCAACAATTATTTTTAACAAAGGCATCTATTTGTGTCATTCAGCAAAAATCATTAATCTATTAACTTCTAATAATAAAACAACTCGTGTTTAGTTACGACCTATTAACCCATGGTATCCATTGACTTTGTTGGATAAATGCAAATGGATGTATTGAGACCCATCATGTCATCTATGATACCTTTATACCTAATTCAACTTAAATTTTCAAATTTTTTTATCATGTAAATTGATACACATTTTCTTGTCATTGTCCTTTTTATTTGGATGCTTTCACCAATTCAATGACATTTGGTACTTTAAAGATGAGATTTATATAATGTTGCCTTTGCTAATTACCATACACGATGTAATTTCATTTTGCATTGAACATCTAGATAGAAATATCTTTAAGAAAAAATTCATTCATTATTGGTTTATACTTCAACATGCACTAAAAGAAAAATCCAAATTTGTGATTGGTATTTGTAAAATTTTGTAGCTATTTTCACATTAGTTGCTTAAAACAAATCATAAGTACCAATTAGTTGCAAGCAACATGATGTCAATGATGACATCATCAATTTTTAATGAAATGTGTGGTCAACATATATAAATGACATTTGACCAAATCATATAAATATGGCTTATGTTGCACAAATTTACAACTATAGTTGGTAACTTATCAAAATTCATCACAAAACAATTTGTGAAATAAGTAGGTAGATAGATAATTTTGAGAAGGTAGGTATGTTAGGCCACATGGCACTTATGATAGACTAGGCCACGTGGCACCCAAGCTCAATCATATGACATTAAAAAAAATTCAATTTTTTTTATCTTTTTTTTTTTGGCACTTATTGGTTGAAGGATTAAACATATATATCCACCCTTCATTGTTTAACATCTTAGAACATTCATTTTGCTTCAAGACACAAGACATGACAATGTCATGGTTCTTGTTGTGGTAGGTCAATTTTGAAAACACCCCACAAAATATACATATGACCAAAATCTCAATTGCATTTTTGATTGCAAAATTTACTCATGACCAATATTCCAATTACATGTATGAAATATTTGTCACATATTAAAAAAATTGGTCACATATCAAAAAAATGTGTGGAAAAAAATTTAATGATTACAAACTAAATTTAAATCCCACAAAAGGTATGTCACTTGCCCTTTTAAAATGTATGTCCAAAAAATGGTATTTTGTTTAATTAGTTGTAATCTTTATTGAAGACTTTTTTTTGCTAAGATAAAATGTTCAAGTGTATAAAATATTTATTGATAAGTGTATTCATACCATGTCTTATAATGGACTCTAATACTTGAATGTGACGTCAAGGTGCATCCATATTAAAACTAATGTGACACGTTAGGACATATTGACACATCATGTATAACCTTAGAATCATTACAATTGGGCATCAACTAATATTAACAAAAGGGCACTCCCAAAGTTCCCATCACATCATGTGCAAGACAACAAAACTATTTCCACAATCATGGAGTTGGCTACCTTTTTAATTTGTTTCATAACAAATTTCACAACATGGACATGGGTCTTTTTCATTACAAAACTCAAGATTTCTATAACTTAGAAGTTTTCTACCCAAAAATGTGTTGTCCATTGTGATAAAAAAACAAGCATTTTATGCCTATGTCTAGATATGTTCTCCAACACACAAGAGAAAGGAAACATAGGAATAATTGACCAAACATTTGTATGAGAAGAATATATTAAACTTGAAGCAATGTTGTGATTAATGTGTTATATTAAAAGCAAATTTTCTTGATTGCTTAATCATTGTTGCATAATCAACAATAATGACATCTTAGGCTTGGCCACCTTCATCAAGTTGTTCATTGATTCAAAAATTGGCAAAATGATTACTAGTCCATACAATACTTCAATGTCATGTAACCAATTAGATTTAGTTTTTAAAAAAAAATTCTTAAGAAATATTTACCCATTTAAAACATTAAGATGTAATATTCACCCAACCACATATTGAATGCCTTTTCATGGGAGGACCATCAAAGTTGAAGGTTTGTTTGGTGACTTTAGTTTTAGTTTCATTTAAATCTTGCATAAATTAACTCCAAAGCACATGACCGTAGACCATGTGGGCCTTCACATGTTATAAAAAAGTCATGGATGATTCTTTAATTGGATATTCAACATTCACCCAACTCTCAAAAGATGCTAGGATCAAAATTTTTGTTGATTTTTTAAAATCAACTGAGCATTTAGGGAAAATCAACTTTAGTTAAAAAAACAACCATAATTTCATAACACAATATGGTTATGTTATTCATTGATTTCATAACTTTGGGAATGGTTACAAGCACAATGTTATACATGATCACAACCATGCATTATTTTGGGTTCACATCAATTTGTTAATATTTGGGCACTTCTTTATAAAGGAATTGAAACAATGATTTCACATTTTTGTGTTCATTCACAAGTTTAAGGAAGATATTGTAAACAATTTAACCATTTTTGTGTCGCCATCATGTACCATAGTACCTTGGTCAATTTGACACTAATTATATTGTTTTCAGAAATGTTGAAAATTTCAGAAATTATTTTTTCCAAATCAAAAAATATTGTGAAGGATAATATTGAATATTTAGGAATATTCCATTTGTTGAAATGAAAACTTCAAAATAATTAATTATTCGACGGACATGTTGAAATGGCCAAGGTACTACAGTGCTACCCAAACATGACCTTTGTGCCCACAAGGCATGCAAAAATAGTCCTATTTCTATAAGCATCTTGTAGAAGGAAAGAAACAAAAGAATCAACAATATCTTCAGCTTCCCCATGACCTTTTGTGCAAATCTTGTAGTTGATGTGGATGAAAACCCATCTTCACTTTTAATCCATTTTATATCTATCGCAATTTCACAACCCATACATTAAGAAAATCCTTATTAAACTCATAAGCCATATTTTTTCTTCACTCTCAAATTTGAACAAATCTAAGGTTTTGTTTAACTTAAAACTTTAGTTATTAAATCAAGATGGGATGGATTTACGACAATCATGACATATTTCCCTAAACTACACTTGTTACATTTTGATTATTATATGTAACCACATCACCAACCCTAGTCTTGTAATTAAACAAACATCTAGGCTTGGAACTAATAAAAGGTTTAAGGCAACCATAACATGCAAATCACATGACACACACAAAACCATTTGAATATTAAAGCAAACCAAGTAATACAAACAAAGGACAAAAAAGACAAAATGAACCTAATAAACATAATACATGTGTTTGGGCAATAGAAGGATTCATTACTTGGCATCGAAAGGAACTCTAACCTCCCATTACAACAATCCTTAAAATTTTAGACATTTGGTAATGAAAATTATAATAACTTAATTAAATTAAGAAAAATCATTACTACACCTATGACTAACAATTGACAATTTCATATCGAAATATTTATTTAGTTTGGAAAAAAAGTTTTATAGTCCCAAATTGAATATTTCAAAAGAATTACAATCAAGAATAAATATGTGGGATGCACATTATCTTTTAAATTTATAACAATAAGCGAGTGGTTGGGACAACAGATTATGTCCCCTAGGTTATAAATTCAATTTTCAATTTTTTTGGCAAATACCACTATATGTATATTGACCAAACCTTTTGAAAATGATTTGAAATTGAACATCAATCATAAACACAATAGATATTTTAACTTCATTCCTTTTTTTTAATGGCCAATATTTCACCATGAAAGAATTTTTCAATTTGCCAAAACAAATAACAATGTTTGGGTACTAACATTGCATATAAAACATTTATTGTTTGCCTCATTTGGATTGCGATAGATGTCATGTAGTGATGATTAATTGAAAAAATGGATAATTGTTTTTCTTTAAAAACATGTCATTAGGACATTCATGATGAACCCCCAAGCTTACCAAATGGTATCAATGGTGATTTTTTATTGATTGAATAACAACAAATTGTTGACAAGTTAAGAAATGTTTCCTAATTGATCACAACTAAAACAAGTGAAATGGGTGAAAACACATTATGCCCCCCTTTCAAAAATTGTAGTCACATGTATAATCATTTTGTAACTAATTTTCTTGCAATGTACCAACATCACATATTGAATTTTTTTGTTTGTTTTAAGTATATTTGATTAACCAAAAAATTAAATTAGTGAATTCCTTAAAAAATTCCAACAACCATTGAAGAACTTAAATGTATAGAATATATTTATGACAAAATAATACTTGTCATAAAGTTTGAAAATTTTAACATATATTTTAAAACTAGAGTTGTATGTGAAATTTTTGACTATTTTTTTAATGGTGAATGATATTGATATACATAAATGGAATCTATGACCATTTCAAAGTTTTTTTTGATTGAACATCCATTTAAAAATGTGTGTTTTTTTTTCATTTTTTGAACAATGAATGCATAATAATCTTTTCATTTAAAAACAAAACCACTAGCATATAAAAAAAAGAGGTGATGTTGTAGTTGGGCATTACATTATTTTTTAATTATTTTTTTGTTTGATAATGTGTTATGAATCACAAACATGAAACCCTCTAATTATCAAAATTAAAATTAAATATTGTATATACATTGATTTTATACAATATTTTTTATTTAATTATTGGATCACAATTAAATTTGATTCATAATGAACTTTGAATTCCATAACATTATCATGCACATTTTAAAATGTTTTCCATACATTTAAGATTGTCAAAAAATGCCATCAAAATTTTAACTTATTTATGTACTATGATATTTATTATACATCCTTTTTTTTGGACAAAAATAACTCAGTTATAATAAGCTTTCACCCAAAGTTTCGATATGTCAAGAAAAGATGACACAATTCATGGGCACCTCTTTGTTACCTCAATTGCACATATAAACAAAAATGGTGTACTCGAACAAACTCATCACAACCCAAACCCTTGTAAGAGAAAGTTGAAATTACTCCCTTCCATAGTTACTTTATAGCTTTCAATTGAATTTTCATGGAAATGAGAAATTCCCAAGATTCCTGAAGTTCTTTTCCTCAAATTTGGAATTTTTTTATGTCTTGCATTTAAAAAATTTGATTGATCCCAAAGGAACATAACCATTTTGAAGATGGAAATCCCGTTTTCATCTAGCCATTCTCAAGTTATTTCAAGCTGTTTTAATTTTTTTAATTTTACATCACTTACCCGGCCTTGAAATTTTACTATAAATGAATGTAATTTATTTTGTTAAGGTAGACCATCGGCTCATCACCAATTGCCTGTCTATGACCAAACATTTATTAATATCTTCATCATATGTGCTTCATTTTGAGTGATTTAAAATGTCATGGGAAAGCTACCTCAAGCTGTAGAGATTATCTTTGAAGTGCAAAGGAAAAGGATTAATGAAAAAACAACAAGGGAAAAAAAAAAGCTTTTCAACTCGCAAAATGTGTTTTTTTTTTCCTCTTTAGACCCTTCTTATTTTCAAACCTTATAACTTTCTTATTTTTAATTCATTTTAAACAATTTAAAGTGCTATAGAAGTCACCTGAAGTTGTACAAATCATCTTTGAACTCTAATAGCACCAGAGCAACATACAAAGAATTTTGGAGTGTTTGGGAATCGACCTTTGTAATGTTTGGTGGTTTATTTTTTTGAGTTTTTGACTCCCTTTCCTTTGGGGGATTGTAACTTTCTCATTTCTAATCTGTTTTCGAGGGTTGTTAGTGTATCAGATGTGCCAAGAGGAGAGGTTCAAGTTTTATTGGAACATCAGAAATAACAGATCCCTCCCCTTGGATCTGGCCTGTCCTGAGTGCTTAAGTGTTGGGTCACGGACCGTTCTACCCTAGTGTTTATCATGACTTTCCCGACCATGTTTTCATTAGGGAATGCATTTGTTTTGGGCAAAGATTCAAAATTTTCTAAATGAGAAGATTTAGGGCTTAGGGTTTTAAGGCGACACAAAATTGTTTAGTGACACAAAGATTCAAAATTTTCAAAGTGAGAGAGAACGTCCTCGTTCCTTCTTCCACAAAGAGGTTGGAGAAGAAACCAGAGAACCCGTTCTTGGGCAATCCTGAGCAGCTTTAGAGGTCGGGTGTCTCGAGAAAGACAGACCTGGTAATCATCCCCCAAGGTGCACAAAATTCTTTTTGCATGTGTAGAAGTTCCAGCAAGATAGTTATGATGCACCAGAATGTTGTTACTTTTGCAATTCTTTGGAGCTTTTAGTATGAGCGCAACTTCACAGACTATCTATCATCTTACTATGAAATGGGTCCTCAGTTCATGTAACTCAGATCAAGTTCTGCATTCATTTGGAGCTTGAGCATATGAGCACGAGTCTTCACAGACTACCTCCTTGCAGGAAGAGACCGTGACTAACCTTGAAACGCACCTGATCGACCTAATTGGACACGTCTGGGAAGACGAATAGTTTCTGGGAAGAAACTGGTTGACCACTGGGCGGGTGTTGTTCCGGAGTGATTGGAATCCGGAGACGAAGGGTTTGCCGCTCCTAAGATAGAAGAATGATCGAGGATCTCAAAGAAACAAAGCGATCATGATTCCAAGACTGCATATTCCTATGTTAGGGTTTGGGGGGCGAAACCCTAACGTTGTGGATCTATCTTCCACAAATTTGTGATTTCTTGCGTCGGTGGCGTTGTTGATTGCGACGGTTTTTTTTGTTGCAGATCCACAAGTGGTGATGGCAAGTTCGTCGCAGCAGCAAGCAGATCGCAACTTGGATGAGTGTTCACTCTACGGGTAATGAGTCTCTTATTGCTCCTCTTCTTTTTCTTCTGCTCATGCTTCCACTTATGCGTGCGCCCTCTTAAACTTCTTTTTAAGCATCAAGACAGTGGCGCATTGGTTAGGACCGATGGCAACTTTGCAAGTGGTTTTCAGGGCTGGAATCTCGCACAGGTGCAGCCTTAGATGTCGGCCATCAGTCAACTCGGTTGTTATAGGGGATCTAGGTTTCTGGAACTGGTTCTGGATTGAGATGGAGCTTCGTAAGGTGTTTTGAACTTGATGCAGGTCATGGATATTCTCGGTGCTGGGAGCACTCATAGCCATTCCGGTGGGGATCAAGAAGAAATCATATGCACCTCTCGTGTTCTTTGGGGCCACAGGTGCAATGCTTGACATTGTGCAGAGCATAACTGACTGTGAAAGAGAAAGGGTGGAGAAGGAACGTGCAGCAGCATTGCTTGCTGAAGGTGGTGGAAGCGAAACCTCAAGCAACTCTGCCATTGATACATTTCAGGATACTCTTGAGAAAGAGCCAGAAAAGCTCTAAATCAAATCAAAGGTTGAGAAGAAAACCTTTCCAAATTCTGCTATTGATTTTCATGCTGGATAGTCTCTGATTGCCATGAATTTATGAAATCCAGTTTATCTTCAACAAAAGCTCTTGATATTTCCAGAACCTTTGGTCGTGAGAAGCTTACAGAAGATGAAGGCAGTGCCAGGACAGGAAAGATTATACAGTATGCAACTGATGAGGAACTGGTTTTTGCTGAATTCTAACCACACAAAGACTTCTGTGATGAAGGATGATCGTCCACTTTCTGAAGATCCAACAGTTCATTAGAGTCTATGGACAGGGACATTGGAGGCATTGGGCTGGATTGATCTTGCTCACCATTATTGAGAGTGTTGTTTGTAAAGAACATGTGTTGCGGAGAGTAGTCTGAAATAATGAACTTTGGGCTAGTAATGTGTATAATCAACTTTCTACATGTGGGCTGCACATATTTTATTGCAAATAGAGCAGATTGCTCTTAGGTCAGCCATTTATTTCCTTTATCGCTTTGGCTGGAAGTCTCCCACACCTGACACAAATTTCAAATGAGATCAAAGCCATCCAAAAGATGAAGAAATCATACTGCAGCACAGTCAGCAAGGCATTTAACATAGATATAAAATACTTGGTTCTTGTCATGACCTCCTGGACCTGAAACAATATGCCCCTCGTCTGATGCATTTATCACATCCAAGATTATGGTGGAAAACAGGAAGGAATGCAGCATGAAATTCCACTCATAAACTCTTGGGGATGTAATTCTTCACCAAAGCCCCCTTACAATAGCATAGGTCAAAATACTTCTTGAATAGGCTTTCTGCTATGTTTCACAAACTATGGTGAAAACACAATACAAATACATCTTGATCATTGTGCAAATCATGGCAACTTTGTTACTACAACCACCACCTGTATTGATGTATTTCACTTCAGCTATGAGCCAGATTGCATATTTTTGTCATAATCAACACATATGAAGCATTTGGTATTTGCATGACAAAAGAAAAATTGTGCAGGTTTCAGAGAAATAGGTCAATGCCACTGACGCCAAATAGAACAGAAATATATGTTTTATGCTCATCATCTCTGCAGTTAGTAATCAATCAGTTTCACAAAACTGTGATATGGTAATCAATCAATCACATAATAATTATATACAACAAAAGCTTTGTGTGTGTGTTGAGGAACTCTTGTGTTCTTATCGATTTTCCAGTTTTCTCATGCATTTGGAGTTTGTTGAAGTTTTTGCAAAGAAATCCGGCATCTAACTTGTGAAGAAGTTGATGAGAATGATTTTGTAGTTTCCCTAAAGCATAATGAATTAGAATGGACAGGGACAGCCAGCAAAAGTCAGCATCACAGCAGCAACAAAATCCTTGAGCTTCAACAGGCAGGATTGATGAGTTTAGACATGTATAGCAGCTGATGAATTGTCTGGCTGGAAGAGCTCTATGGCCTGGCATCACTTCACCAAGATGGAGTAAGCTGCAGCATGGAGAAGGATATGATCATATTGCATTGCAGAAACCTGAATTACTAGTTTGGATTGAGATAGCTTCAGTACTGTTGATAAGGTCAGATTTCAAGGAGATTCTCTCATACGAATGTGGTATGCACATGTGAAGATCTGATTATCCTTTTGATGCTAATCTGTACCTTGTCTTTTCACATTGGAAAATGTTGTGCCTAAAGTCATTGACATAGCCATCTAGTAGCTCAGAGTACAAACTCTAAAACCCCTTTAGCATAGTGGTTTGCTGCAGACAACAATCATGTTCAGCCGTTTGAATGAAAAAAGTGTCTGCATAAAATACAGATGGAATGTCTCAACAGTCAGACCTTACTTACAGTTTATCTAATCTGTTTCCAGGCCCAAGATGCATTTTTCAAATGCGTAGAAGCTGATGCAGGGCACACTACACGTATGGAGGTAACAGCAGTGGGGATTCTGTACCCATCACATTGTAAAGCTGTCCAAGAAAATTATGAGCACCTTTGCTGGTCCAGCATATGTTATGCAGTTGTCTCATGCATTTGTTATGCACCTGCGTTTCTCATATGTTATGCTGTTGTCTCATGCAATTGTTATCCACCTGCATTTGTCATTGCCTCATTGCCGGCGCATGAATTTCTCAACTTGCACATCACCTGCTTTGGAGGAAAATGTTCATTCCACACAAAGTATAGAATTAGGATCACAAATTTCTCTTTGTTAGAACCTCTGTAGGTCGATGTTTTTCACCTGCGATCCTTCTGTGTGTTAATAGTCTCCTCTGTTGTGTGTTTTCGGTGTTGATATAATAAATTAATATAGGCTTCTTTTGGCAGGTTTTGGAGACTTTGAATTTCTAACAGAATGAATTATGAGACCTTCTCACAGCAAAAGAAAAATAAAAATGGAGAGACATAACATTCAACCAAATTATAGGACAAAAGAAATGTTGTCAATTATTGGATACTTGCTCTTCAATTGTTGATTGAGCTGACCCAACAAGCTCTTGGGTTTCCACCAAATTTTGTATTTTGCCTTATCTTACAAGTAATTTTCTAAAACTCAGAAAACTGCCAATTCTTTGCGAGCTCTTGCATGAAACCAACAGTTTGTTCATGCTTCTGAAATAACCAGAACCGGCGGTTGTTTGATTCTTGAATTTTCTTTTTCAAATACCTGGAACAGGCAGTTCTTTGATTTTGATTTTTTTTTCAAATACCCAAAACTGGAGATTATTCAAAAACAATCAAATACCCCAACACTGGAACAGACCCCTGATGGTTATCGGGGCGATTATGCAGGTTCCTATTGGTGGTTCTCAAAAACAAAAAAACAAAACCAAAGAATCAGCTCTAATAATGTACAACCACGGTTCTCACAAAATTGAGAAAATCAAATCGAATAACTGCATTTAGAACCGCTGCTTCTTATTGGTTTTAAAAAAGGAAAACCACCAGGTTTTTTTTTAATCCGTGTTTTTAAAATGAAAAACCTCCAGTTCTTTAGGTTTTAAAGTAATCAGAAACAGTAATTCTCTGGTTTTGACATACTTGGAAAAAACCCAGAACCGTTTATAAATTCAAATAACCGCACAACAACACTGGTTGAAACTGACCCCAATTGCCTGCCATCTCACATGGGGCAGGCACATCACTACTAACTAGGGATCTCCAACTGAGTTGTTATGGGCTGCTAACTTTCAGATATGAAAAACAAAAACACTGAACAACATCAGGAGAGAGCCAACAAGAAGAAAAACACCCACGTCCATTTCAATAAATAACAGCAACAAGAAAGAGCCAACAAAAACACTGAACAGAGAGAGAGAGAGAGAGAGAGAGCTAAACAAAAGCTATGACACCCAATGCAGCAGCTGCCTGCCTCTCATCACATTCAGTAGCCAAAAACCTAGCTCCCAACTGCCACAACAACAAAGAGGCTTTAGGAAAACATTCACCTTGTTGTAAGTTCAACATAGCCTACACAGGGTCTTTTTTTCTTTTTGCCCCCAATTTTGTGATATAGCCACACTGGTGATCATCCACAAAGAGGAATTAGCCAAATTTGGCTACAGGTCAGAGAGGAAAGCAGAAAAAATTAAGAATCTGGCTGTATTTTGACCACTTGTTGGGACCTATTGTCTGAATGTGATGATTAAAAAGGAATTCCTCAAAATCTGGCAATTTTGGCGCTTTTTTTTTTCCACAAAAATCCTTAATATGGGTTGGGTTTGGTCACCAAGTGATGAAAATTGGCTCAAAAAATAAACACTGCATAATACACTCACTGTCATCAAGGTTGACGGTGCCATCAACTGTACAACATAGAAGCTAAGTCCACCGCACTCCCTCCCTCCACAGATTTTTTGTTGCACAAGATTTGTCATTCACTATTTGTAGCTCCAGAAGACCTTGATCTAATTCACTCTGTGGAGAGTGGAGGGCTGTCTCATTCCTCCACAAACTCCAATACCCCATCTGCCACCACTTCATACAAATCTGATATCCTCCAAATTCAACAACTCAGGTTCAGAATTCAGACTCAAAAAAAATTAGTATGAAAAGCCAGATTCGAGTGGGTTGTCAAATTTGGTACTTATATTTATCAGTTTATAGGTGATCTCCTCTTCTTCTCTCAAATTACAGGCAAGTACAAAAGGATCCTTTGAGAGCCTCATAACTATAACTATATATATATGATTGTTTACCTCTTGTCTTTTACAAAGAGGCCCAAATCTCTGAGTTAGCACATCTGTTGTCTGATGTACAAAGGTTTCTGAGTCTGAGTTTTTCACTTGTGAGAGTCTTGACTAAGAATATTTTTTTATGCTCTTGGTCCTTTCCAGATTGAACTCTCTGTCTAACCTCAAAGACAAGCTGACTACACCTACACTAAATGGTTTTGCTTCAGCTCATGACAAAAAGTGTGCAATTTTTAACTTCCTTTGTTGTTTCAACGACTTCAATGTAAAATATATGTTGTGTGCTTTCCTAGCTTAGCATTCAATAAAGAGCACCGCATTAAGTGTGACATCACTCCACACTATCAGAAGACAAGTGCTCAATCTGAAAGTATTTTTCCTCCTCAAATTGTTAGATTGTACTTGAATTATTATGATAAATGTTTGACTTGTCATTGATAACCCATTTTTTTTATAAAACCGTGTTTGTTGCAAATTTGGGAAATGATAAAAGAAAGTGTTAAACTTTGAACCACAATGTTTTACATTTTTGAAAGTCACACACACACACATACAGACTAAACAAATTTTTCATTCTTAATTAATCATGGAATGTCACTTAATTATGATTGTTGAAGATTTGTGCATTTTATTTGATAAGTTTTAATTTTATGATTATTTGACATGTCATATGTTACATTTTCAATCCAATGGCTAACTCAGATATAACTTGTTCAATTTTTAAAACTTGAATTTGGTTATTTTCCTAGGTTTGAAATTTGCAATTACCAAAAAAGTTGCTTTGAATGATTCAATTTCCCTAAAAATCTAATTCTTTGGATATATATAGGGTATCGTTATATTTTTTCTTAAAATTGACATGAAATTTTCTCATGAAAATCCTCTTTTCATTATTATTGGTTTTTAAATTGATAGCTATTTTCAGAATTTGTTATTTGTGTTATTGTAAACCACGGGCAAGTTTAGGATTGAAATTATGTATATTTATTACATAGCTATGAAAATGTATGTTTTTGTTTACATAAATATATTTTCACCATTTTATTTTCTATGTATAAATAATATGTCATGCCATTTTCCTATCATGAATTTCACACATTCATAAACTATGTCAATATTTTAATGTTGAATTATCACGTGTGAGTCATACAAGTTAATTGAAACTATGATTACTTTGGTGATGAGTTACCAAACCATAATTAAATTATAAAATTCAACCACCAAATAAATTATCAAACTTAACCCCTAAGTAATTACATAAGTAATAAACTATTTACATCAATTTACATTTTTCAATAAGTTTCAACCATGTTGGTCTATATTGTTAAAGAATGGCACTAAAACTTATATTGTTATAAAATCTACACCAAAATGGCTAGATCATTCACTACCAATGTTGGTTGGGTATTTGATTTTATTAAGAACCATTGTTCCCATATTTTTTAATTGAAATATTTTCAAAATTGGCAAATCGTTAGTTCTAGGTTTTTTTAAAATAATTTTTTAAAAAGAAAAATTAAAGAACCTTCGGTTCTAATTATTTTAGAAACATTAAAGAATCAACAATTATCATGAAAAAACCAATAAACAAGCAACAATGTTTTGGGTGGTTATTTGACTTAAAAATTAGTTCTCCCTCCCCTCACCCCCCAAACCACAAACTCATGTTCTATATTATCCAACCATAAATTATGGCCTACACTTTGTAGCAAGCATTAAATAGTATCAACCAGATTTTATTTTATTCAATTTTTTGATGACAAGAATTTTGCAATTTTTTGTAAAAAGAATTAGCACACTTAGTTTAATTTATACTGGGAAAATACAACTTTCCAAAAAATTTATTTTGTTGTTGAAAAAATGACAAAAAAATTCCTGAATAAAATGGTAGATGTAAATGTTTGTATTTTTGTAACACCAATATCTTTGCCATAGATATGAGTATGTACATGTTACTCACCCTTTTTTTTCATTATTTTACATTATTTTTTTTCTGAAATTCTTGCAAGGATTGATTGACAATTTGTTCCTATGTAGTGGCTTGACTTGAATGATATTTTCAATTTAGAAATATGATTCTCTACACACACAAACAACATGATAACTCCATTGTTGGATGTATAATGTTAGAACTTATTCCCATTAAGCATGAATTAAATTGACCATCTTTTCTTTCTTCAAATACAAGAGTTATTAAATTGAACTCATGTACCTTACTTCCATTAGATTTATGATCCAAAACATGAAATATCATCTTATAAAAACTCCCTGCTATGGAACAATGGAAAATGATTACATTGGTATTTACAAATGACAAAGTTGAAGGTCATGATGTAATGAAATAACATGGAATGAATCAAGCAATCGATGTTAAATAATATCTATAAAGATGCAAGTTTGATACATTTTGATATTGAATTGATTGAATCCTTAATTGAATAAGTTGCAAACTCACAAAAGATTATATTATACTTTTGTAAGAAAATACTTGAAATGAAGAAAAGTAAGATGATCTGCATCCATCAATAATAGAAGTTTTATGTCAATTCAATGACAACCAAAGCAACCAATCACAAGACTTCAAAGATGAATATGTGTGAAACTCCATGCAACATGAAAAACACATAATATTAAACAATCAAAAAGTACTGTACATTGAAATGGTTAATGGTGACCATAAATACAATTCAAACTAATTTTCCAATTGTTTGAAATTTTAATTTTAATGATTTTGGGACATATTAAAGCAATCAAGCTTTTGTGCAAGTTGTGGAGAAATACAACTTATTATTCAATGTTCTTAAAATGCCTTTTGGTTGAAAATCATTATAGCAATGAACCAATTGAACCGTAGAATTAATGGCCAATAAGTTATTTCATTTCTTTAAAAAAAGATAGAAAATAATTATTGTGTATCTACAAATTTACAATTTTTTAATATATTGTCTTACTCCTTTCATGGGATTTAAACATTTAAGATGGCGAGTTTTGTTTGATTAAACTTGTTAGATTGCATTTGTACGTAATAATCTGAATTTTTCATAAATGATCATTTTTATTGCCAAAATTCAATTTGAAAAATAAAAGAATTGTTTGGCACCTACAATACAATCTAATAGTCAGACGTTGAAATAAAAATATTCAACAATGATGGCTAATTGTTGCATTTAATGTGCATGAAAAAATATTAAGAAAAAAATATTGCATGGTTTCCTCTCCTCATTAGAATTCTTTGTTGTAAGTAGAAGGGACTCCACTTTACCCAACAACTTAAGTAAGTTGTAGTAAACATTGAACCTACTACTAAAACATAAGTACGCAAACGATTACATACCTATTAGATATTGAATATCAAAAACAAAGAAAACAACCTAGCTACACAATTGTCTCAAGTTCCGAAATTCTTGGCATTGATTGCAAGTAATTTCCTTAACTTCTAGTATTTTATGTAGGTCATTTCTAAAAAAATTGATTTCAAAAATAACATAATTACTACTGAACCTGAAAAGTTACTATGATTCTCCTCTTGCGGAAGTGTTTGCTAAATTCTACCTATAGATTAGTGTCATAAAATAATGTATGTTTTTTCCATCCCGAAATATTAAGCCTCATGCTAGGTCCATGTCTCATGAAGATTCATCATGGGGAGAATACTAGCCTCTTCATGATAAGTCATGGGGATCGCTTCATGATGCATGCTCAAAGTTAAAGCCAAGATGATTATTGACCTTTGTTTTCAAGATGCATTTGTAAGCATAACTTTTTAACATCAAGTATGGATGTTAATGTACTCAAAGGTTGTAATACTGACTACATCTTGTTTAGAAAGGTATAAAAAGAACCTTGGGTTTGAAATTGTTCAAAAATTGTCCAATTTTTTTTAGTTGTAGTGGGTTGATTTTGTTCCACATACAAGACCTCAATATCCTAGTGAAATGGCTTGTAATTATATTTCCGGAGAGCACTTGGAGAAAATTTGTAGTGTATGTGGAGGGCACCTTATATCCATCAATTTCCCTCCTAGAAATTGTAGGGATATTATGCCTACTCCTCAAAGATGGGAGGGAAATTATGCCTATACTTGTAGGTGTAAGAACCCTCTCACTATTGAGGAGTAGGCATAATATCCCTCCCATTCATACACCTTGTGATCTACATAGCTTTGGTTAATGATAAATTTTGCCTCATGCTTTACAATAGGTAAAGCCCATGGGTGCAGGACATTCCCAAACTGGGGGGCCAGACTTGACTATCGCCTCATCCTATGCCCCTTATTTTGAGAATGCCCCCACCCTAGGGCTTTACCCTACACATAAATATGTTTTGATGGTCATCAAGTTTGGTGGGTTACCAAGTTGACACCCAACTATGAGTTAAATGTTGAGGAGGCACATCAAATTTTGCAGGCCTTGGGATATTTTGTTTAATACCTCTAAAAAGCCAACAAAAAAAGTACCACAAAATGGATATGGCCAGTTGCTAATGGATCTCATAATAAGACAAAATCAGGACATTCCAGCAAGTGGTGTTAAATTGTGGCAGTTATGGAACCCATTACCATGTTAACTAAATCCAAACAAAGAATGACAAAAGGTTTGACAAAATGAGTGCATTCATTCATGGAGTGGGTTTTAAATACCTTCTAACTAGTTCAGGTCTGTAACCCACCCACTTTCATGGAATTATAGAATCCAAGCAAGATTGATGAAATCATTTCAGATCTTTGCATTTCCTAAACCCTAAACCCAATCCAGAACAAACTTACAATGGATCTGAAATCATTCAAATTGAATAGCAAGGTTGCATCAGCCCCAATTCATTCTCGGATGTGAAAATATGATCAGGACAGCCATGATGATTCAATTTCTCCAAAACCAAAACATCAACAACAACAACAATGGTTGTTACCACCACCAATGTATAGTCATAGAGAGCAAGATACATAGCATAGAATTGGTGCACCTTAATAATTGGCTGTCATGAAAACCCATAGAAGATCTTCAGGGTCTTTGGAAACAAGAGGAGCTTTAAGAGGTTTCAGTAATACTTCATTGTGAAGCTCTAGGGGTAGAGCGGCAGCTGCAATGGAAGAAGCAATGAGAAGATTTGGTACTGAATCTTTACACCCAAAAAGCAAATTGGCAAGCTTATCGGTAGAGCTGCAGCTGCAATGGAAGTGATGAGAAGATTTGGTACCAAATCTGTACACCCAAAAAGCAATTGACACACACACACAAAGCTCACTCTGGCACAATAATTGCTTTCATAGTGTGTACCCGACCACTCCAATAACTTATTACAAATTGTAGGGATGTGTGGGCAGGTGGTGACAAATTGTTGTAATAAGTAAGCACACTGGAAGCTGAGATGAGTGAAAAAACCAATGCAACAAAATTTTGTGTAAGTACTTAAAAACTTTCCAGAAGATGTGTCAGATAACATAACATTCTGGAGTACGATCATGCGGCTCAACTTATAGGCTGGTTTTACTCATCTATATATATATATATAATTTTATTTTTAAATTATTTTTTTGGCCATTCCTACATAATTATTGAATTAATCAATTTTCTTAAAATTTATGTGGTCCCACATCCTAAAACTCAAATCCAAAAAGTTTTGGCTAAAAAATTGATCCAAATGTTATAATTCAGCATATCCAAAGGTGGGTCCGAGTTAAAATGGTTATGGAATGTCAAGCCCCCTGCCTATCATGTTGGGTAAGGTGCCAGGCGAGCCCATTACGGCAAGTTAGGCAATTCCACACCCGACATAATGGGCACGACCATTCCATGACATTGAAGTCAGGGAATCTGGCAGATTCAACAATCATTAAAAAGAAATAAATCCTGTTCAATAGAAATTTTGGTCATTATTATGAGTGTATGATCATCAAGGGAAAGATTATGTTATACAATGCAGTTACAAATATGACATAATCTGCCACCCTAAACCTTAATGCATGTTTAATGAAGAATTTTCTCCTCCATACACTTTGCTTATGGTTGGTTCACTTTGTATGTCAACATTAGGAAGAAGTTATGCACACATGTCAGTGACTGATTATTTTTTTAGCTGAAATAAGGGTCTGTTATAGAAGGCTTAACTAAGGTTTTTTTGGATTAATCTTTCCTAGTAGAAGCTAATGATCATAAATTAGAGCTTGAAAAGGCTAAGTTAGCAGGATTTTAGGTCATAGTCAGCAAGCAGAACCCATGTTAGGAATGGGAAAAAATTGTCATCTTCCTTCATCCTACTTGAGATGATTGTGAGGTGGTAGGGTAGATAGGCCAATAACTGAACACAGAAGGGGTCATTGAGGAAGGCCAAATTGTTTGTTGTTTTTGTGTGTCCTGGGGTCAGATGATAAGTTTTTCTCCATCTCTTGGCGTACCCATAGCCATTTAAATCAGGCCTTTTGGTGCAGGAATGATAAAAATATTCCTGCCCAAAGGAAGAGGGGTCCACTAGCTGCCCCCCCCAAAAAAAGTTAAACAAACACATGCCATATTGACCAAATAATGCTCACCCTATGAAAGAATTCTGAACAATAGTTGAAAATTGGACAAGATCTACCCTTTTATCAAGTTGGAAGAAAGTGAAATACATTCAATATTTTGTGCAAAAATGTTCATCATACATCATTGGCCAACAAGATCAATGTTCACAAAACTGAAAATCTATACTTATACACAAACTTCTTTAATGTCAAAACCTAAACTTTCAACCAATGCTACAAAATCCCAAAGGTTTCAGATTTCGTGCTCTCACCCTAGCACCAACAACAAACTCTTCCTTCTTGGTTTGTGTGTTGCCTATTGTGCAAGAATTGGTTGCAAGTGGCCATTAGAGCTTGTGAGGAGTTCATCACCTTCCACAAGATCATTGCTTATGTTCTTCCTCTTTCAATGTAGGTTTGTTGTGGTGTTTATCAACTTCCTTGTATAACCCAAATCATTTTTGAACTTCATTCCTTTCTTTGTTTTTTGGAGCTTGCAAGAACAAGGTTTCTCCTAATGTTCATCATCTCCTTGCAAAACCCAATCATGCATGGATTCATTTCTTTTTGTGTTTCCTAAAGTTGCAAAACCTAAACAAATCAAGTTCATTTTAATTTTTGTCACCTTCCTTTCAGGTTCCCCCAATTTTTCCTTTTATTGTGTTATTTAGAGTTACAAAACCCAAAGGAGATGGGTTTGTCCTCTTCCTTGTTGCCTTCCTTTTGGGTTCGCACCACCTTGTCCCATTCTTATTCAACTCCCATTGGAAACTCAATTTGTCTCCCATTTGATTCCCACTCAACTCCCAACTTCATCTTGATGTTCATCATTTTCCTTCTAGGTTCCCTTGGATTCTTCCCCAAGTCTTGTGTCTTTTGGAACATGTAGACACACATCCCCCTACCCCTTGCTATGTTTGTCCTCTTCCTTGCAAGCCTTCCCTTGATGGGTTCTCCATGACATTCATCCTATTCCTTGCACCCTTAATCCTTCAATATTTGTCTTGTTCATCCCACTTGTGTCTTTTGCCTTCATCTTAATTGGAACCCAAATCCTTATCCCTGATTATGTCATTTTCTAAACCCTCTTCTTGCGTTCCCCTCTTTATAATTGGTTTGTAATTTGGTATGTTATGACAAAAAGTTGGAACGGTTTTCTTTGCTTGCATTTAAACCCTTGCTTAAGCCTTTCTTTGATTTTATAATGTAAAAACAAGGTTCATACTTATGTACAATAAAGGATGGGCTTGCAAACCTATCCAATGAAACCTATCCCTCACCTTTTGCATTGTTGTTACAAACTAGGCTAAATTGAAACTTGTATTTGCACATTTTTCTACCAACCTTTTAATTGTTTTTCAACTATGGTTATAGGGAGTCAACAACATGTTTAACTTTCTTATCATCCTTTTTTTTGTTTTATAATTTCTTCAATAACCTCCTTATCCATAGTTTTTTGCCATAAAATATGTGTGTACTCATTAGATGTTACTACATGTGATTAGTTGTAGTCTATTAATGGTTTTTTACCCTTTGTTTTCCTTGCATATAAATGTGACAAGAACAAAAAATTTGCAAGAAACAAAGCCTCTTATGTTAGATTTGAAGAAATTTGGCAACATTACACTTTCACCTATAGGTTTATTTAGGTCAATTATTAGAGCACAAATAATTTCTACTGATGTTTCTTGAATGGCAATATAACTTTTAGGCATTTGGGTGAAAGCACACTAAGGGTGAGTCACTTTTGTTCAAAAAAAGTGATGTAAAACAAATATCATAATATGTAGTAAGCTAAAATCTTGATGGCATCCTTTGGTTATCGTAAACACAAAAAAAAAAGTTTAGAATTTACATAACATTTTGGAAACTCAAAGTTCACTTTGAATCAAAATTAATCTTGATCCAATAGTTAGATGAAGAGGATTGAATAAAATCAATGTACATAGAATATATAACTTACAAATTTTCAACGACCATAAGGCCTCATGTTTGTGGTTCATGAAACATTACTAAACAAAATAAAATTGAAAAAATGATACAACGCCCATTTATAAAATCTCCTCGTCTTTGATATGGCAGTGGATTTTTCCTAAAAAGAAGATATTATTATGCATTCATTGCTGAACAAATGCAAGAAGACACATTTTTTGAATGAAATTTCATCCAAAAACTTTAAATCTAGATTATATTATATTTAATTGTTGTATATTAATATAATTCATCATAAGAAAATTCACCCAAAAATTCCATCCACAACCTTAATTTTGAAATATATATTCAAAATTTCAAACTTTATGATGCATATTATTCTATCAAAAATATGTTCCATATGTTCAAATTCTTCAATGTTTATTGGATTTCTCGAAATAATTGATTATATTTAGTCTAAAGCTAATCATATTTATTTTTTAAAAAGGGAAAATAATCCAAGATGTGATGTCCATATGTTACCAAAAAAATTAATTGCAAAAAAATTATACTTGTGACTACAATTTTGGGGGGGCTTAATGTGCTTTCGCCCATAATTGCTCCTAGACATTAACATCAACCCTTGTTCCAAAATCTTCAACTATGCTTGTTATGTTCAACAATTGTGTGGTAGCCCCATCTTCCTGGGCAATTGTTCAATGTCATTAGCTTATCCATCAAAGTTGTTATTATTTCCATTTGATATGTAAATAAGTATCAATATTCTATAGACTTCATTTAGTTTGGTCTTGTCATCCATAGCCTAAGGATTGAATGGCAATCTTCCCATAGCCCTAAACCCATTCTTGATGGTTTTTTGGGACAAAGAACAATCTAATGCCTTTTTCACCCAACTAGTGAATGTGCATTTTTTTGGTGCACACATATTGTTTATAACCATTGCATTGTTTTTCTCTTCCTAAAAATTGTTTTGAAAGGCTTGAAACAATTAACACATAAGGGTTTGTAAAGCATGGGACATGTGAGATGACAATGTGATCTTGTCCAACCCAATTTGTTGCACATGTTCCATTAATTCTATCATAGCATGAAAACCATGCCCATCTAAACTTAATAAATTATAATTTCAGTGAAAGATGCCACTTGGAATTAACCTCTTGAAGAATGATGGAAATTCCTTGAATACAAAAATTATCATTCATGCCTTCTTTAACATTGCCATGTATGTTCCTATTTTGCAATGATTAATGTAATCATCTATCATCTTTTCACCCTTCAATATGTAGAACCTTAATAAGAGGTTCCCAACTACACTAATAACATAGTTTATTATCAACCACTCCCTAGATTTAAGAATGGTGTTGTAAACCTAATGTGAACCCCTCTTTGCTAAAATCCTTACCTTTCACTACCTCCTTGCTTGAATCCTTGTCTCATTTGAGTTCCATATATGGTCTTCACTAAACTTGTGTTGAATATATAATGTTTGTAGATTGTGGCGAAACAAATTACATGACTAACTTGTTAAACCTTATGCCTTGCAAACCATAAATCCTTCCACAAGTTGAATGTTTAACTCTAGAAGTCAACACTTGACCCAATACCACTAACTGTTTGTAAGAATTTTGTTTTGAAGGGGATTAATATGGTTTAAGTTCGTAAGTTTTGCCATTTTCATTTTGAATTGTTATAAGGTAATGGAGAATCCATAGTCTTGCATACCCAACATCTAAACCACCATTACTACATCCTCTTCATATCTAAACACATCTTGAGGCCCTTGTTTCCTTGATCTTGTCTTATTATTAAAATAATTTTTAAAAGGCACATGCCAATGCTTGCTTGATTATTTTTAAAACTTTGTTTTTTTCCATTACATCCATTATTTTCAAAGAATCAATTGTCCATTGGCTCATTGTTATGGGGGGCGAGGGGGGGGGGGGGGGGGGGGGGGATTTTTGTTTATTTTGCTATTGTGTGGTTGACCTCCCACAATTTTTTTTTTTTCTTTTTAA
>Ga0116227_10000559_pt1 | contig 73845 bp, 60 predicted proteins | sample S1TSphgellanicum_FD_89693 | JGI IMG/M metagenome (GOLD analysis project Ga0116227, IMG submission 89693) | Host-associated microbial communities from peat moss isolated from Minnesota, USA - S1T2_Fb - Sphagnum magellanicum MG | ecosystem: Host-associated > Plants > Peat moss > Unclassified... | reverse complement strand
GGACTGAACGTGAGAAGAGACGGGCCCTGCGACCGGTTAGAGCGCTTGAAAAGATCGCACTTTTTTCAAAGAAAAAAAAAAAAAAAAAGGTTCGAGAACCGATCTTCAAGTTTTCCATTTCGTAGTCCCCATGTTACTCGCAGGAGAATTGATCTCGCAAATGGAAAAAAAAAGATGTCGCCAGCCCAACCGTAACGACGACGACGACAGTCGGCCTCACCATTCCTAGCTATGAACTCTTGCAAGACGGTGAAACGGTGATCATAATCAGTGGTGAGGCGGTACGATTGGCGGCCAGCAGCAGCAAAGCTCGCATAGCAAGCAACAATACAGAAGCGACGTACTGGCAAAGCAAAAAAGAAACACACAATATGTACTTAGCCACGTTTAGGATTCGGAGCTTCATCCTCGGACGGAAGAGTTCTCTCTGGAGTTAAAGATTTTGTCCAGAATATCGTGTCCATCATGACAATCTTGCGAGCTCGTAGAATTCTGTTCTTTATATCTGAGACTCTGTCAGACATGATGAAAAGCTCCTTACAAAATGATCAAAGATTTTGTATAGTCATGAACATGCAAAGCTTACCAAGCATCGAGACACGCCAAGGATCCGACTGGTTGCGGGTCCAAGACATATGGAGGCGGCGTATACACAACGACGGCAGGTGGTGCTGCAGCAGCAGGTGCTAAGCCCGTTGTGGAAGACATGATTCCTCGCGCCTCCGGGGGTGGAATAGGAATGTAAGCATCTTGTTGTACGTACACTGCAAGAGGAAGGTGTTTGGATAACATCATTCACGCAGAGAAATCCAAACAAGACACGAAGGAAAGTTTGTGACATCTCTCCACCGGTGATAGACAATCGTCGTTTTTTCTTCGCAATCGAACTTGCAACACTGGAGAGACATAGCAAAATCTTCCCTAGTCTTATTACTCGAGAAACAAATTTTGCTTACCGAAACTTGGCGGAACCACGACAACAGGCTCTAGAATTTTGCGGTCCTTACGATCTGCTTGCTGTCGAGCCTTGTTGTCGCCCCGTTTGATTTCTTCCTTCTGATCAGCTCCTTGCGGCGTTTGCAGCTTCTTCTCATCATCATCTTGCTTCTTTTTGTGCTTTCTGAGAAAATCCATGGCGAGGAGGTTCCTCCTTCCTGTCTCTCGGTAATGCAATCGCTTCAACAATTTTCAAATTGAAGTCTCCGTCTGGTACGATGGCAAAGAACTTGCCGATGCGCTCGACATGCAAATTGCCGAGCTTCGTGCACATGCCAAGTCCAGTGCGTTACGGCCGCGAATGGATCATGTGTGCATGCAAGGCTCAAGCTCTCAAACATGCGTGCACAATAGTTTGGTGAGGATTATGGTGATGTTGTTGCCATCACGTATAAATCGCAAACAAATGAATCGGGACACAGTGCGCTTCCCGATTCAAGCGCTTGTCACTTGAGGTTACGGACCCGGAACAAGAACCTCGAGCACTCGGGACGAGACAACTGCATGTATGTTGTCAGAGACCTCAAATGCTCAGAAAAGGGGAGAGAGAGAGAGGAGCCACGAACATCGAAGTGACCATGATCTGCACAAGACTCGGCTGCACAAGATCCCGGAAACTTTCTATTCTTAGTCCTGAACCCATTCAGGTACTGAGTTCCAGATGTGCTCATGCATGTGCTCAGTTTTGGTGCTGAATTGCATATCAGATTCTCAAGTTTCTGGCTTTACTGCAACATGCATATGAGATTCTCAAGGTTCTGGCAATCTCAAAGAAGTGGGATGTTCCAAAGCATGACCAAGTTCCAAGAGCTTGAGCATTAGAGGAGTGAAAGAAAACACTCAACAACAAGAGAAGGAGAAGGAGAAGAACATGCAGCAAATGATCACTGAACTTCAAAGTATTCTTTCAAGACATATGCTTACAGTATTCGTGATTACTTTCAACTTTCCTGAAACAAGAGACAAATATTTTCTGCAAAAAACATGCTCCAGAGCATGCATAAACATCTGCAAATTGTTGCTGTCAGGAGCTGGCAGGTAATGTCCCCAAAATCCAACCTGCAGCCTCTTTCAATAGATAGTTCCAAGTTTTGAGATGCTTCAATTTCATGGCCTCCTTTTTTGGGTACAAGAGATTTTTGTTTGCCATTACACTCTAGCTGTGCCCAACCCTGGTGACCAAATCCCTCAGATGACCCCAATACTCTTGGAACTCTTCCCACTGCTTCGAACTGGTACTATATATACGCCAGCAATCTATTTCACAAGAACCCATTTCACTAATGTTGGTGCTGGCCTCCCAGTCAGCCAGTGATCCTTTGGAATTCTCCACACCATTCTATGACAGAGAGACAGCTGCTACCACTCCTTTCATGACATCCATTGTTGCCATTCAGATCCAAGAAACAGGGAGCATTGCCCACAGTTAGTAAATCCTTCTCAAAACACGGTTCAACTTTGCACTGACAGCATGTGATTCAAGCACTGAATAGTATTTACCTTTGTATTTACATATAGGTCTAACTCATAAGCCAAATCCCTGAACCCTCTTTACTATGAGCAACTCTTGCAGTTGTTCACCATTTGAGTGAAGATCTGGTCTTGCTTTTACATGGAACTTGATAATTCCTTTCCTTGCCAATTGGTGATGACACAGTTTCTTCTCAGTCTCAGGCATCAGACACTGAAGTGAAAATGCACATTTGTCATAGTTGAACATGATAGAACCCAACAATCAAGATCAGATTGTGCATTCCTGACCGTCTTTATGGACAATATGCAATGCCCATGTAAAATCTCATCCTGAACCTCAGCATTGTTAGACAAGTACTCCAAGAGGAGTTTGACTGCAGACTCTTCAACAAAGGTTTTTGACTGCAGTGGAGTGTACAAGTCAGCCAATGATACCATGCCAAACCCATGTATCTATGAAATTGCAGAGAAATCTCCACAACAAGAAGTTGAAGGTCACATGACAATGAGTGCAGAAATAACCTTCTGAGAGTCTCTGACAAAGTGATGGACCATCATCACCTTTCATCACAAATAGCGATGCCAAGCTGCTCCATGACTACCCACTGAATTCATCAGCTCCTGACAGTGGGTGTAGATAAGTACATAATAATCTGCCCAAAATTTGGGCAAACCATTACACAAAATCTGCATCCTGAGTTTGTATTGCATTTCCAGAAGCAACAGCAGGAAGACTCAATCACAATGTGAGAGCTACCACACAAGAGACATAACTAATCAAAAAGTAATCAGTATCCTCCTTCAAGCTGCAACAAGCTTGTGACAGAAAGCTTCACTTTCATGCGCAAGCCCATGCATGGTCTTCTTGAAATGCCCACGAAGCGACTGTCATCTTCACTGCAAGAAAATGTTCCAAACAAAATCAAATTTCCAGGAAATTTCGGATGGAAGTCTCATAAGAATGCCATAGCAATTGCACCTGAATCAACCTGCTGTCTTCATTGCCTGCCTAGATGGATTCAACACACACAAAATCCACAGGGTTAGGTCGTCTTCAAAATCAACCCTAAGAAGATCTCTAACCCCACAACAGTATCTACAGCCTTTCTCTAAACTTTAAACCTGAAATCCATGCTGTTCAAGAACTCTGAACCCTTATGCCAAAACGAAGATAAGAGGACCAACTCTGTGGTTAGAATCTGACCTAAAAATCCAATGAAAAAAACGGTAAGCAGCAACACAAAACTTGTGCAATTATGTGCTCACGAGCAAGCAAGCTATCAAGCAAGCATTCCATCTCAATGAAGCTCCAGACAATGGAGACAAGATAGAGGGATGCCTTGCACTACTCTTTTGCCACCCATCAAAGGTCCTAAAACCCTGGACCCTGAAAACCGTTTGGGCGCCAAAAGTGTGGGAACGGTTGTTGCTTCCGATCTTAGCTTTCTAGGGTTTTCTTCCCCAGATTCTGAAGGGACTCGACGACTCGACCACGAAATGCCTACTTGTGGTTGAGAAGATGAGCACTGGGGATTTGTAGAGATGGTAGTGCACGGTGAAGGAGAGAGTGTGTTATGAGTCTTGAGCTGGAATTTTGACATTGAGAGATGGCTTCTCACGGAGACGATGGAATTCAGGTCTGAAGCGCTTCCTCTGTCTCTGTGTCTCTGTGTCTCTCTGTCCTTCTGTGTTAGTCCTTGTCTGCAACATGAATGCTTGCAGAGATTGCTACATCCGCAGAAGCTAAATATTGGGTGATGCTTAGATGTCCAGGGCATTTCTTGATCTCCTCAACGAACCAGCATTTCTGACTTTGCAAACAAACTGTGGTTCTGATGGCAGGATGATGCAATTCGAGCACAATTGCAAACCCTAATTCTGGAACTCCTTCACAAAAGAGCAGAGTCATCCACCATGTGCCCTTCAGAAGCTCGTACTTTCTCTCACCACCCTTCCTCTTTATTCTGCTAACAAAGTTTTTTCTGTTCAAGATTTAGTTCAAGCTATCAACGCATCAATGAAGATGTATGAATGTATGTACATTGGTTGATGGAAAAAACTCCATTACGATTATGTTCTTGCAAAGCATTCTTCAAGCATTCTTGTCAGGTGGTTTGGAAGTTTGAAGTCCCCTGCAGTATCACTGCATTTCAAGGAAATATGATCATTAGAGCTTTGTGCAATTGTGAGTCTGTTTTGTTTGTTTCTGCTGTGGATTTTCCAGCCAGAGCACTGGAGCCCACCAACTGGAGACCCCTCATGGAGACAACTCGAGAGGTAAATTGCATCTGTCAAAGAGCTAAGTTGAAACAAAAATTGCTCAGTTGGATTCTTCTTGTCGCAAGAGAAAGGCAAAGAAACCACTGCTTTTTCAATGCATCTTCCCCTGCTACCTAATGAATAAGGAGAATTGATGTGCTGTCTATTGAGATGACAGATTGTGGCAGTAAACAGTTGTGATAGTGATTTTTTAACATTGTTTGATGTTTGCAGGTTGCTAGACAAATGGCTGTTGATGGTCTAATTGAGTTCACCCAGGTATGGCACCTTCCATATTGAACCTTATGGAGACCCGCAAATGCAGATTCTTCTGTGATTTAGAGTTCCAATATTGCAAGATGGTATGCCACAGATCTCCTCATATCAATAGATCACCATGGGTTTTCTGAGTGTGACACTTGATTTCTAGCTATGTCTTGGAGAGAAGAACAAGGTCTGATGAATTGCAAATGCTCACAATAATGGGTTGGGGAAATGTCAGTTGATAGCAACACCGATAGGTACTTGGAATCAAATTGGAAGAGCTCAACCATAGGAGATTGTACTTGTGTCTGGTTCTAATCAAAGAAAATGTGCAGAGAGGGAAGGTGGTTGATCCACAAGGTTCTCTTAGAGGGCCCTTGCGTCTACGACTGTCAAGAAAAGCATCAACAGCGAGCTCTTGAATTATGGTTTGATGTGAAACATCAAGCTCACATCAAGCAAATACGAGAAAAATTCTTCTATAGTCACAAAATGGCAGAGCTTCAAACAGAGGGATTTTGTGAGTTTTGTTCATTGTATGGAAGTATCCTGTTCCTTGCACCATCTGGTTGCAGGACTCTTTTAGTCAAATCTGGAACATCTTATTTCAAGGTTTATGTACAATTTTGAGATTTCAATTCACTGGAGACATGACAATACATGAGTGTTGTAATGAGAGGCAGGCATGGAGCCAAATCCGTTCATGGTGGTCACCAATTCCTGAATATTGTTATTGCACGCAAAGTTTGACCATGTCCCCACAGCTTCCACAGAGTCGTAGAAGATTGTTTCTTCTCATCACTTGCAGAATCTGAAAGGTGAGGAAAATGTGCCAGTACAAATTGGTGGTGCCAGTAATTGTTATATACCACCAATACAAGATTCACCACCAGTACAAGATCATTAAGAATGCTCACATGACTGATTTGTACAAAGAGCAACAACCAATTGCATGATTTTACATGCACAATTCTCAAGGACAGAAAAATGATTTCCACAGTCAGATAGCAAACCTCTACCTGCAATCTACAGGATAGATAGAGTCTCGTTGCTCACATGACTGATTTGTACAAGAGCAAGAACTGATTGGGTGATTATGCACAGAAAATGGCATTTGAACAGCAAACCTCTGCCTGAAATCTACAGGCATAGATAAAGTCTCATTGGTCACAAGAATGATTTGTACAAAGAGCAAAAATGGACCTTTTACATGCACAATTCTCAAGGACAGAAAAATGATTTTGACATTCAGATAGCAAACCTCTATCTGCAATCTACAGACACAGATAGAGTCTCATTCCTCACATGACTGATTTGTACAGACAGCAGCAACAATGGATTACACACACAATTGTGAAGGGCAAAAGAACAGTTTCCACATTTGGATAGCAAACCTCTACTGCAATCTACAGGCATATAGATAGTCTCATCCCCAGAGGTGCAGCCAAGCAGGGTTTAGGGTTTTGGAGTTGAGGGTTTACAGATAGTCTCATTGAGGAAGAAAAAACAACTATGGAGATGCAGCCAAGCAGGGTTGGAATGAGACACCTGCGTAGTCACTCAGACTAGGGTGGATTGGATCTTTAGATGACCAGTGAAATGTCCTGAGCTCCGTGTTGTAAACCAACACCCAAGAGTAGTCTATGTTGCTTGTGAAGCAAATGAGATTGTTGCTGCTTCCAATAGCATTCAAGCGAAAGGGATTGTAATTGGGGCATCGACCAGCTCCCACAAGTGAAGAAACTCTTCTCACCTTGAACTCATTCGGAAACTGAGAAGGAAGAGTTTCATAGAGTACCAATTTCATCATCTCACGACAATCTTTCTCCTCCTTCTCCTGGTTGTTTATCACTACTTCCCATATCCTGTGACAATCCTTCACAATCCCTATCATGAAGAGACGACCTCCTCCACATTCCACCAAAGATGGATACTCGAAGTAGCGAGGAGAAACAGTTTGAAGCTCCTTCCAAACACATTGCTCGATGTTGTAGGCAAAAAGCTCACAAAACGGCCTCATTCTATCCATCAGAAAAAACCAGCCGTTGCAAAACACCATCGGTGATTTACCGAAGTGCATGGAGGGTTTCGGGAGGACTCCTGGCGTCCATTTCTTGGTGCGAGAGTCGTAGACGCGCACATCGCGTATCGAGTTGCTTCCTCCGATTGAAGAAGAGAAGGCTCCTCCTCCGACAGAAGACGATGCGGCGGCGTTCATAGTGAGGATCTTGTAAGCCGATGTAGTCTCGTCGTACGCCATTCCGAAGTGATCGACCATCTGCTCGGGATGCGGAGGCAGATGCTCCCACTTCTTGGTCACGGGGTTGCACACGTACAAATCCGTGGAAGTGAGCTCCCCCCAGCGAAATCCGTAACACAGCAAGCCTCTGGAGGAAGCCAGCACTTGGAGGTCTGGATCAGGGAGGCAAGAGACGCTCAGCAACTTCCAGGAGCAGGAATTGACGTCGTAGGACAGGAATCTGCGCTTCCCCGTGCATACGATGAACCACGGCTTCTGCGGCTGCTCCCGGGAGGAGGAGGAGGAGAACATAGCGTGCAGCTTCGCGAAGCTGGTGGATCTCGTGTCCTCGCTCCACTTCTTGCACACACAACGCATCCTGATCACATCCTTCAGCGGCAGAAATGCCAGCACCCTCTCGACCAGCTGATCCGGCAAACCTCCCCACATCGATGTTCCTTCTTCCTCTTTTTGTTGTTGTTCTTCTTCTACTTGGTCTTCTTCTTCTTCTTCTTCTTCTTCGTCCTCCCTTTTAGCTGCCGGACCTCTCTCATCGTCCTGACCACTTCTGCAACATATGCTCGAAACCATGACCGAGTTGGGATGCAGAAGAAACAACAACAACAAACACAAGCTACTAAGCAAAATTCACCAGCAGCAACAAATGTAAGCTACTGCACAAAACTCACCAACAACAGCAGCAGCAGCAGCAACAAAAACAAATGAGCCAACGACAAGAAACACAAGCTACTACACAAAAATTCAGCAACAGCAACAAATGCAAGCTACTACACAGAACTCAGCAACATTAACAACAACAACAACAAATGAGAAAACAGTAAGAAGCACAAGCTACTACAAAGAACTCAGCAACAGCAACAACAACACAGACAAATGGAACAAGGCAGAAAAATCAGAGTTTTGAGATTCTTGCAAGGAGCTTCAAGTTCACTAGAGGAAGAGTGGCAAGCAAGTTTCTTTTCTTCTCATCAGTTCACCAACAAATCCAAAAGTTTCAACAACAAATTTAGAAGAAGAAGAAGAAGAAGAAGAAGAACTCCTGTCTACAAATACATACACAAAAACTGCAACAACAAATTTAGCAAATTCCTGTCTTCTTACATACACAACAAAAACAGCAACAACAAAAGCAGCAAATTTTTTTTGCCTGCAACAACAAAAGAATGGTCTCCAAGCTTCTCACTTTTAGTTCTTCATCCAAACCAATTGACACCCAAAGTTGCTCCCAAAATTTTATCACAATCTTCTTCAACTGACATCAAAATTTGCTCCAAAATTGATCACAATCCTTTCAACTAGGTATCACAAATTTGCTCTGAAACTTTTTATCACAATCTTCAACTGACACAAAATTGCTCCGGAAAACTTATCACAATCTTTGATTGAGTCCAACATTTGCTCCAAAAATTGTCACAATCTTCAACTGACACCAAAATTTGCTCCAAACATTTTTTTAATCACAACCTTCTTCAACTCACACCAAAATTGCTCCAAAATTTTGTAGCCACAAGTTTGCTCAAAACTATATCCAACCCATTTTGCAGCTCTGTTTCAAAACCTTCTTCCACTACTAATACACAACAACAACACCCACCCACCCACACCAAACCACACACACACGAACAAAATTTCACTGATCTTGCTTAGCAATTGCAACAAAAGGGAAATTTTCCAAAAACTAGGTTGGGCTTTGAATGGGAAGATTTTGTTTACATTTGTTTGTAATTAGAGCATCTCCACACACACACACACACACACACATTCTCTCTCTCTCTCTCTCTCTCTCTCTCTCTTTAGTGTTTAGCTCATCCAACTTAGGTAACACTGTTACCAATTATTCTCCCCATCTCCACCCAAAAGCATGAAAGGATGAACAAAGTATAAAGTCAGACGCTATTTATATATCACTACCTGGGCCCATTGATTTTTTTAAAACCCTATTTGTAGAGGGACAAGGGTTATAGTATTAGTGTATTACTATACAAAGTATGTTGAATAGGCTTGTGTGTTAGGTGCTATGGTCAATGAAATTGCTGGATTTGGTGGTCTGAATGTTTTTTTTCTTGAGTTGTCTTGACTTGACTTGAGTGAACTTGAGTGAAGTAACAGTTAAATGTGTAATAGGGTTGGGTAGGTTTGTGAAAATTTGAAAGGACCAATAAAAATGGTGAAAAGTTATTTATATTGTAGTCAATGTTTAGCAGAATAGGGTCGTGTGTGGGCCTGGACATTTTTTGCCAAGCCAATGGGATCGCTGGATTTGGTTATCTGAATTTGTTTTCTTAGTTATCTTGAGTGAAGAAACAATAGCCATTTGTAGACAAGGTTTGAGCACATTCGTTGTGCACTTTTTTTTCAATTTTGTAATGTTGCTCAAGTGTCAAACCACATCATTTGCAAAGTTTGCAAATTTGCTCAAATTTGAATTTCAATTCAACATATTTTTTATGATTAGTACCAATACCTAGTCAAGAATATGGAAGGATATTGTTTTTTTTTCATTTTTCATATTAATATGTAACCAAATTTGACTGAATTATTTTCTAAAGATTGCCATGTTGACTACATCACACCCAGTTGAGTTGAGATCGTAAAAGGTAAGATACAACTAATAACAAACCACTTGGACCAATCAATAACAAGTGTTAGACTAGACCATGCAGTTCCCACTGCCATTTGCTAGCGACAGCCTTGTCGTACACCACAAATGCTAGCATAAAGTTTATACAACAATTATTGTTCTTCATCCAAAACCTGTTGTGCAATGTGCTGGTGAGGGTGCTCTTGTGAGAGGAGATCCACCTCCCACATCCGGCATGTGATCTTTTGCAAATGTTTACTACATCCCAAAATAGTGTGCAAATTATTTCTCCCAACCCATCCATTAACATGAAATATTGAACTGTGCACACTACGGAATAGTCAATATGCCAATCATTTTGAATTGCCAATAAATTCAAAGATATTTCATTAGGGCCCTTTTCTACCTTGATTTGGGTTTTGAGCTGTACGTGTGATGAAGTCTAATTCCTTTTATTTCTTGAAAGATGATGTTGTTGAGAAATGCAAAGACAAACCATAAAATAAAATAAAATACCTCTTTTTAGAAAAAGTTGGCATAACATAATATTACATGATATCAACAGACTAATCAATCAATCACTCACACAAAAGAACTCATTCAACAAGCCCGGGTAAACCAACTCCTATGTTGATACCTTCACATATTTGAGTGAGGCCTCTTAGTTACCATAATATGCCCAAAAAGTGTTAGATATGAACTTGGAGACCTTTATTTCATCTAGTCACATGATATTTGTATTGTTTAGAAATAATTTAAATAAATTTTGAGATTTTTACCATGGTACCAACATGGGTGTTGGTTCATGCACCACTCATGCAAACTACTTATTGATACGTGGAGTTGCATTTCACTCTAAAAAATCATATAATAGAAAGTGTATTTGTAAAGTATCGTACAACTTTAGATTATGAATCTCCATATTTGACATATTTAACATTTCATGAGAGGAGCAAACTCTAAATTTTAGTACATTGCTCATTGCATGTGTAAACCCCCTCACCCCCCAACACCCGCCCTAAACTAGAAAATGTTCCATGAAGTTCCAGAAAAAGTGAACCCACAAGTCACAATATCCCAAAAAATGTGAGACCAAGTTCGTACATTAGACTAGTCCCCCTTCTTGTAGTCTCTTGCTTACAAGGGAAAGCCAACAACAACAAATCGCAAACCTAGTACCATGGTAGCAGCTTCCACACTAATCATATGATTTTTTCATAAACTTAGGTTGCAATTTTCAAAAAAACATGGCCTTTGAAAGAACAAATGTTTTTGAAGGGAAACAATGAACATTATTAATTAGAAATAAATTATTTTGTAAACATTTTTAGTCTTTGACATGGGTTTAATACTTTGCCATGGTACTAGGGTAAGTTTTTTTTTTACAACAATGCCATTGCTTTATGCTGTGTAGATTTCATGACATTAGTTAGTCTTGTGGTAGTCATGATTGGACGGAGATAAAGTTTACATATGTTATGACATAAAGTAGGAAGGATTGGTGAAGTTTGTTGGTTGCACTTGCTTTTTGTACAACACTGAAGAAGAAGGTGCCAAGTTCCAACCACCTCCCCACCAATCCCATTGAAATATCTAGAAATTTAGACTTGTAGCAATAATAATCTAGTGGTTGGGACCACTGCTGGTCGGTTATTGATTTTATTTTTATTTTATTTTATTTTATGTTTTGAGAACTGACATGGCAAGGTTTTTTTCCTTTTAAAAATGGCATAACAAAGGGTATCAATAACATAATTGCATGTTATCAATTTCCCATCCAAAGTCATACACCCCATTCCAATTACACAGGTTTTTTTTTTTTTTTTTCTCGCAATACCCACATGTTATGCATAAGGGTCCTTTCAAATACTTACCTTCATACCCACCTTGTATACTGCCCATGTAGGGTAGATTTTTAGGGTCTTACCTTAGAATACATGGTGGTACTAGCACATGTCATAAAACAAGTTTAAGGATTGATAACTTACCTAGATGAAATTACATTCATCCAAGTAAATTATTTAAATATTCAATAACCAACCCCTAAAGGTCTTTGTTGATTCTTTGGATGCTACCTACCAAGCAAGTAAGCTTTCAAACCAATTTAATTTTCACAATATTTGAAAATCGACAAATAAATTATTAATAACATTCTTGATAACTAAGTCATTTTTCAATAACCGGCCAACTTTGGTTGGGACATCTCACAATTTCCCATAGGTTCGAGGTTTCAATGGATGACACTAGTTTTTCCCTTTTTTCCAGCCAACCATTATGAGAATTATTTAAGCTCTAAGCCAATCATCGATTGTATGATATGTTTTCCAATACAATTGATGTTCAAAATAATATCAACATGAAGCTTGTGGAGTGATTAAAATATCAATTAAGTTGTTAAGTCATGTGATCAAAGGATTAAGCACAAGAATTATTTCCAACTACTATCTAATTATTTTGGTAATTATTCAACTTACCAAAATATTGACATTAAAATCAAAGTTTTGAAACAAGATTTGGTATTGGATTAATTTTTGGAATTGTAACTAACTAACTTGTATCCATAGTGGGGAAGATTATTTGTTCATGAACCATCTAAAATAAATGTGTGCAATGAATCAGTTCTACATAATGATCTCATATTATGAGAAAGATACTTGACTTCACAACTTGCTCCTCTTGGTCACGTTCTCAACTTTGAAATGAAAGTAAGGAACTCATGAGCATTATAGCTTGTGACATTTTAATGTTCTATACAACCAAGCACATTCAATCAATGTGGTTGTAAAGCATACAAGAAAATATTTGGCTATCTTCATGAACTCAAATGCATGTGTTTATATAAGTGTTTCAAACCAACTCGACACCTAATTTGTCATACATACACAAAAAAAACTTGTTCACCTCATCAATATCATTTTTTGTGAACAAAAAGTACCATAATATTGACTTTAACTTGGGCAATTTGAAAGGATACAAGTGTACTAGTTTTGGTGCATTCACCAGGGTAGTCATACATTGTTGCATAATTTTCGTATGATTTAGATTGCATGATCATGCATTAAAACTAGTTTGCTTCATGCATTGCATGTTCATTGCTTTATCATTACGAGCATATAATTCCATGTACTTAGCACACATGGATTACTTGTTTTTTTTTTAGTTCATTAAAAGTTCGTAAGATGTGTTCACTTGTTTCATTTGGATGATTCTCTAGTAATTGTAAGTGCTTAGTACTATATCTCTTTAGTTCTTATAGAAGAGTTGAACTATAATAAATGTATATGTAAGAGTGGTATGCTCACTTGTAAACTTCTAATTAGAAAATTTGTTTTATATGTGGCCTAGCTCAAAAATTTCAAATAGGAATAACAAGAATATGGTTTCATATATTTCTATGGACAATTAGTTATTGATAAAAAACTTTTAAAATTAAAATGGACCTTAATAAGAGCAACTTTCTCTCTTGTTCTCTTGAGCTTTTTCTTTCACTTGTTCACACTCTCACAAAGTTTACATATTTATGTGCATTTTTATTTTTTTTACATGAATGACAACCTAAAGACATTTACTCCTTGTTACATAAAATATTTTCCAACCCATAAGAATAAGGATGAAAAAAGATATGATTATTAGCCTTAACTAAAAGCCAAGGCACAAGGGCATTGTAATACAAAATATGTGACCACAAACCCCATTATTATTTTTTCACAACTTTGATCAAAATATAAGAAGGCCACATTTTGGGGTATTGTAATGGCATGATAATCCAATTTATTATTTTTAACCCTTTGAGATGTAACCAACCATATGTGAATGAAATGGCATCAAATTTGGTTTTGAAAAATGAGGTATTGCACTATTGCAATTCCCCAAAATGTGACCTCAAACCCCATCACTTTATTTTTTGAAACTTTATGGAATTCAACTTTGGAGGTTTAGTTTATTGTGATAGCACAATTTCTTGATTTATTTTTTTATTACTTTGAGATGAAACCAACTGAATCCATATAGACATTAAAAATGGTTTTTGAAAATATCGTAAAGCGGGGTATTATGGTGTTACAATATAACAAGATGTGACCTCAAACATCCATCATTATTTTTCAAAGCCTTGTCAAACACAAAGGGGCCTAATTGGAGTTGCTAAGTGGTTATGATTAGTCATATAATTAAGTATATATTAATATGTTTAATCTATCTTAATTAGGCTAATCTAATTTATTGTGTAGTTTAAATATGAAACAATTCCAATGTGAACAAGTTCAAATTAATTTGTGGATTGGGTATAAAACCCAAGTTTTTTGTGATTTCAAATCTCTCTTTAGCGATTAAAAATAACTCACTTACAACAATGCATGAATCCAAGCCCAAAACATAGAAACAACAACATGAACACCATGTAGCATGAAAAGTTGTATAAACACATAAAAACTTGCAAAACATAAACACATTATATTCTAAGTTTGAATATGGTGTACCATTCAAGGTTTTATTTGTTATGTGTTGTATGTGTGTGTTAATGGGTAAAAATCCTTAAACCAATTAGTTCCATAAGCTTTCTAGTGATTACTAGTTATTAGTGGTAGACTTATTGTCCTTTACCCAAGGGGTGAAGCTAGTGGCATTAGGTAGTTTGGGTTAGTGAGTGGTTGGGGTAATCCACCCAATCATTTAAAAGATTTCTAAGAAGGGATTAGGATAAAGGCCCTATATTCTAGGGGTCAATGTGGGCTTTGTGTGTGGTATGTGAGAAATAAAAACTAAAGGAAGTGGGGGGAGGATGAGTGGATTCATGAGGGTTGGAGGAATGGAGAACTCTCCTTTAAAGAATGATGGGAAGAATGGAGAAAGATGTATGTACTTTGTGTGTGATTTTAATGGAAAATGGTTGAAGGACTTAAATCTCTTGTGTTGCATTGCTATTATATCAAATGTGGGAAGTAGAGTTGGTTATGTTATGTAAGTAGGATGTTTCCTTGAATTAATATTTATGCATTTCTCCAGGATAAAGAATAATGGACTAACCATTGGGTCATTTATGGAGCACTAAATTATTGGTTATCATAGGAAGGTGGAAGCCAATCCTTGGTAGTGGAAATTAGAGGGGGAACAAACCAACAAGTTACCTCATGTAGGTTAGAAGGCATTGTTATAGGCAATAGGTAGGAACTTAGAAGGAAAATAGTTAGTTGCAAACGGTACAAAACAGAGGAAAGAATTCTTGAGGGTTGCAAGTGGTAGGTAGAACCACCATGGGACTTGCAGGCATGGGAAAAGAGGGACAATAGTGGTAGAAAGGTTTGTAGATTCCCTAGACAATATCATGGGGCATTGAAAGTACTACAAAATCAGGGAGAGTAACTATTCCCAAGTTTTCCCTTTTTTTTCATATTGTTCCCCTCCTTGAATTTTACTCTATACTCCTTAGATTAAATTACTTATAAGAAGGTAGGTCTAGTTTTAAATAGTAGATTTTTATCTTCCTTATTTTTCCTGGTATGACCTTTTACTTGGTACTTGAATAATTATAGTAAAGTAAGATAGGGAAAGCAATTCTTTTTGTGGAAAAATAAAGTGTCAACCTTGCCCCTCAATCTTATCCCCTAAAGGATGGTAATGATTAAGGGTTGCAATTTCACCCCTTAACATTTGGCGACCAACATGTGGATTGAATTTGAAATATTTTTGGAATAATAAAACTAGTGTTGGATGAGTGAAAATGATTTTTTAGGTTCTTGAAAGTAGATAGGGGAGGGGCTTATTATTGGCAAATATAATAATACCAACCTAAAAAGTGAATAGTTTGTAAAACAACATTAAGAAAATATTTGAGAAGGGGGTATTTAAGGGAAATTAGATTTGGAGTAAAGAGAGGAAGGTATTATTGCTCATGGAGGTAACAAAAAGACTTAAGACTTAATACCCAACTAGAAATCGTAAGATAAACATTAATTCCACATTCCTCAGTCTTATTACAAAAGTTCAACAAAAGGGAAGGTAACTACAATTAGACAACCAATAGGAGAAGTAATTATATCATACTTTCACAAAGAACTTAAAGTGTTTTTCAATCATGAGCTATGCAATAACAAAAAGATATATAAGAAAAAAATGGAACAAATCTTGGAAGAGGAATTGTAAGCATTAAGTGTCGGCCATTTAAAAAGAACAACAAAAAAATGCTACTAGAATGGACAATAGCTGTGAACGTTTCCATACTTGCTATAAAAATGGAAAGACCTTTAAAAGACCAGAAGGAAAATATTGCCTATTGGTATTGCTCACAGTGGAGGGATATAGGGTCAAAGGCAAAAAATTCTAACAAAGAAGCGAAAGGAGATAAAAACTTTTCAGTTGGAAAATAAGCATAGAAAATGCCAGGGGGAGGACGAGGTGGGTTCTACCTTCAAGAGGACCTATTACCTAACTACTCTCAAGGGCAAGTGGCATAGACGATAGCAGAGCAAAAACAGACCAAAACCCTAAGATTTCAAGATGAAAAAATGGAAGAAGAAACAATATTTACATTAGGGGGTAGACATGGAAGGTTATAAGAAAGGTACTAGAAGGCAGCTTCGAACTTGCACTTCATGAGACCCCACACTGTGGTGACTACCATGGAAGTCTCATTCATAGTTGCTTTCGAGGTGGAAGTAATATAGCCAAATTCAAAATATGGGAGGAGGTAGGCTTTGAGGAATTTTGAGAAACTTAAATGACCATCTAAGGGCAAGAGTTCAAAAATGGTGGAACTACCTTCCCTAGGACTGTCAAATGAAGGAATAGCCACTACTTACCCTCATAGAAATACATCTAGCATTTTGCACATGTCCCAACCTTCTTAGTTCACAAGTATTGCCTAGAACAAAAAGGGGGATGGTTATTACCACCAAAAAAAGGGAGGAATATTTGAACAAAGGCCCACCATCATGGTGCAAGTTGTGTGGGGAGGTAGGGTGCCAAACAATAAGATGTCATTACTATATTTCAATTATAGATGATAGAAGGGTACCTAACCCAAAAAACTAAACTAGTGATTATGGAAAAAACATGGACATGAACTACACTAGATTAATGAAGAAAAAAAAATGAAGGATTGTAGAAGCACCCGTTTTGGAAGACCAAATGAAGCAACCCAAACCAAAGAAAGAACTACAAGAAGTAACTCCTCCAACCTTCCAAGTGTCGTGGGCTAATAGTCTACCCTCTACTAGTGGGGGTTTGGGATAGGGTCTAGTCATGTACCCTATAATGATGAAATTTCATCTACCCTTACCTCAAGTGATTGTCCCACCTTCAAGGCCTAATAAGGAGGCAATAATAATGGATAAGGTGAATTTTAACATAGCTAAACCATGCAATACGCAAAAGGGGGACTCACGACCATCCACCTCCCATGGGACTAGATGGTAAACCCCTTTGAAAAGGCAATCCAAAAGGCATTCTTCTGCAAAGGGTAAGGGGGGAGATGCACATAAAGGTTCTTCTAGTTGTTCATCAAATTTAGACAAGGGAGAGGATGGTAAGAAAATCCAACCTCCCCTCCCACTAGTACTTCCAAGATGGGAGGAATGCCACCCAACATGATTCCATATTTCCATGGTATCCTACCATGCCACCCATGATAATAACAACTGGAAATTATGATGGGGGGAAAAAGCTCTTAAATTATCCAAAATATACTAAAAACTCAAACGTAGATGTACATGTGCATGTGTTTAAACAAGTGATAAAAATCAATAATATTACTTAGGAAGGTACAATAATTACATACTTCCAATGGACGTTGGAAGACACAGCTTCAACTTGGGGGGACAATTTTGTGAATATAACCACCTTAACTATACTTTTAACAAATTTGCCCAAGCATTCTATAGAAGGTACCACAAGGTTCAAACAGATGAACAAGTCGACATAATTTTGAGAATCATCAAACATAATCTGAACAAAAGGGTAAAAGAATAATAGGAACGAATTCTCAACTTGGTAATTTCTTTCCAACACTTAATAGACGACCATCTACTAAATGTGTTTTTAAAGGCAAGATTACTATCCTACCTCTGGGTGGCTATTGTTGACATGGAAAGGGGAACTTTGATCCAATATTTTGAAGTAGCAATCATCTATGAAGAAAGCTTTATAGATGTTGACAACAAAAAGGTCATATTAGATGTATACTCAATGATGAAGGGTGAAAAGAAAAAGGTAGAAAAACCCCCAACCAATGCTAGCAAATTAAGGAAAAAGGAGTGCTAATATTGCAAGAAATCTAACCACAAAAAATAAAAGTGCTTTTGGAACCCTAATAACCCGAAGAACAAACTGAAGGAAAAAAGGAAGTATTAATTAATGAAATGGTAGCATATCAACCCAAACATAATAATTAGAGGAGAAAAAAGACACATGGAGTATTATCATCAATAACACCTTTATTTGTTATACATGTGGGCAACCAAGGCATGTTTCCAGTAAATGCCCATGGAAAGAGGAGATCTAATAAATGGTAAGGAAGAAGACACAAGACCACAAATCAATGGGGGGGGGGGCTAGTGAGAAGAAAAATGAGGAGGCCATCGTCAATATGGTGATGGTTATCACAACTAGGAGTAAGGTGCCTGAGGAGGTAGCCTTCTAGGAGAAAGAGCCTTTCAAAGGGAAGGAACCGGGCAAGATTATCAAAAAGAAAATAAGTTCAAGCAACCAATGGTAAAAATTGTCCAAGAGTTACAAAAGGATGAAAAAATACAAGAAGTACAATAGGAGGTAGCTACTATCCTAAACCCATCTTGGTCCATTGAATGGGTGAGTTTACCATCTTCTGTGGAACATCTAGAGGTACCACTAACCCCCATTTTTTTGGAAGCTGGGAAGGAGGTAGGACAACAAATATTAAATAATAAAATTATCATCACCATTGGCCAATCGTTTAAGCTAACACCCGATCTCAATACGTATTTGATAGCAATTAATAAGTAATCTACTCCTAATGAGGGTAATATTTCCAAAGCCACAATCATTATTGTTGTCGTAATTGTAAACCATTAAACGACAATAATAGTAATACATGTTAGAAAAAAATGGTAGACGATGTGTTTTTGGATGGAAGGTCAGAGGTGAATACTATAATAGATGGATTAAGGTGAAAATTAAAGTTACCACCATAATAGCCAGTTCCATTCAACTTATGAACAATTGATTTCTCATTCAACAAACCCTTGGAGATTCTTCCCAATATTAGGATTAAAGTCCATGGCATATCATACATAACTACCTTCACAATGATGAACAACAAGGTGGTAGACCCTACATACTCCATGGTACTATGACACCCATGGTTATCAAATGTTAAGGTAATCCATGATTGGGGGACCAATATGGTCACCATAGAAGGTAATGGGACTATCAAAACAATTTTTATTTCCAAGTACTTGAGTGGGAATATCAGAAGGCCACATATAGTAATCAGGTATAATTTCATAGAAGGGGTAACAAATGAGGAAAATGAGATTTTGCTTTCCTATGAACCAAACTTATTCTCCATAGGGTTGATTACCCTCCTTGATCAAGTAATGTCTGAACCACATATCCACAATGAATTAAGAACGATAGTGGTGGATGTGTCGCAACCCTAACCTTGGGCTCATGACCAAGGCAAGGGCTTGCAAGAAGGCAAGACAAGAGGGAGACCCGGGAGACACACCTTATACCCCCGGGAGTGAAAGAGAGTGTGAGAAAATGAACCCTCACACTCCCAAGGCAACTCCCACTTGGGAAGTTGAAGTCCCAAAAGACTCTCGAATCTTTAGGGAACGATTACAAGGGTCAAAACCCATTGGTTTGAAGAATTATTTATATCATTAAAAATCTATTGAAACTTAGATGTCTAAAATGTGCTCACATCACCCATTTGGACATTTGAAACACAAGTTATGGCCCCAAAAAAGGCCGGGAGTCAAATTAGCAGTTTGACTTCCGACCATTAAAAATTAGGATTCAACCCAATTTCCTTATGTGTAGGTGGTGTGCGACATATCGTCAAAAAGCTCTCAACGACGGCTACAACTTTGTTTTAGACCTCATCCCAATTGGAGGTATGCACACAAAGTTATAGGGTCCCAAAGTCCCAATAGTCCTAACTTTGGTAATTTCGGGACTCCCACTTAGAAGTTCCAACACAAAAAAAGTCATTTGGATGTGGGCCTTGTGGAGAGGCACAAAATATACTATAAGGGGGAAGGTGGCGGCTTCCTCCAAGTCCAGGCCGTGTGAATCTTGTGAGTCCGAGTTGCTCGTGGTTCGTCCTAACACCAAAAGTGCTTCAATTATGCACTAACCACCTTGTGTTGGTTTTGTACAGGTCCGTATGAGTAGTTGATGTTTGTCACTTTTCCTAGTCCTATCCCAGAGCTCCAACATGCCCCTCTACCCCTCAAAGTGCTGTGAGCTAAGAAGTGTGCCCTGACTCTTTGCTTTTCCGTTGTTTTCAATTTGGACTCACATTTGAGTCCATTAAAGAGCTTGGGGGTGCATCAGGATGAAACCTCTACCATGAACAAGGTAAAAAATCTTAAGATTATTGAATGGACTTTATCCTAAGACACTCATATTCGAAAAATCAACATGGGGATAATAGAAAACCCAAAATATCTAAAGCTAAACATTGACCTAGAGGGGATAATAATTGTAACAACATAGGGTTTATTGCGAGAATTTACATATGGGTTCACATGGAATTACAAGGAACTTAGAGGAATCCCACTTCACATTGCGGAACACAAAATTAAACTTGACACTATGATTCCCTCTTCACACAAAATGTGTTATTGCATGAATCCAAACTATGCAATGGTCATTAAACAAAACCTTGACAAATTGTTGGTAGCCAACTTCATCAAGCCAATAGAACATAATTTTGGTTAAATTGCATTTAACTTGGCTAAATTTGGTTAAACTAACATAAATTTTGCAAAACTTCATTAAAGTTGTTTAAACTTGGCAAAATTAACATAAATTGAACTAGGATATTTAGGCTAAATTTGGTTAAATTTGATTAAACTTCATTAAACTTGATCAATTTTGATTAATATAATATAAAGTGGGTTAAATTAGTCCATTTTTAGTTTAACTTTTATTAAATTTTACTAAATTTGGCTACATTTGGTTTAAATTCATTAAACTTGGGTAAATTAAGATATTTGGCTAAACTTGGTTAAAATTTAAATAGCTTGGTTATATTTAATTAAACAAACATGAATTTGTTTACATTTGGTTGCATTAAGTTACAGATGATTAAACAAGGTTAAATTTCATTAAAATAAGCTAAATTTATAAAAACTTGATGAAAATATGTTAAACTTGGCTAACCTAAGCCAAATTAAGTTACAAGGGTTAAATTATGCCAAACTAAAATAAAATAGGTTAAAGTAAGATAATTTAGGTTAAAGTATATTAATTAAGGCAAATTAATATAACTAGGTTAAACTAAAGTTCAATTAAGTTAAATTAAGATATTTATTAAACTAGATTTAACTAATTGAATTAGGTTACAATAGGATAAACTAAACTTCTTCAGTCATTAAAAGAAATCTTGTAATATGCAACCTTTCAATTTGTAATTATATGCAACTACATGCAACTATCTATAATTTGCAACTCTATTTTATCATTTTTTACAACTACTCGTCGTACTTAAAAATTTATGACTACTTTTGTGACTATGGTGCAACTATTAAATTACATATCCTTCCATATTGACTAGCTTTTTGAAATTGTCATCCAACAATAGGCTTTTATGTTCATTTAGTTGCAAAATTATTTACAATTTGGTTACTTATTATGGTGTGTTTATACATTTAATGTACACTAGGGTTTTGTGCACTACATTAAGAGTATACTACATAGATTTTATTCAAAGTATGTTAAACATATATTTGACCATATTATGGGCATATTGGATTGAAAAATAATATTTTGATTTTGTATTATTCATTTAGAAAATATGATTTTTATTAAGGTATGATTAAATAATAGTAGCAAGGTCACATTTATATGATATAATTGTTGTATCAAATATCAATTAATTATTGATAAATTATTATTTAAACATAATTCATTAGTTAGTATAAAGTATAAACTAAATAATTTTATTTAATCATTTACTTATATTTTAACTAATCCCAACTAATTAAGTGATTAATTATTAATTATTAATTATTAAAAAAATTGGTTAATTAAAAAGTATGAAATAATAGTTAGTTAATTAAAAATTCCTTAATTTCTATCAACTACTCAATAAGTTTATAAATAAGTAATCTATATTTAATATTTATCAATCAATGATTTCTCAGTAATATATTAAATATTATTTAATATTTAATTTCTATGAAATAACTAATTATTCTAAAAAATTCATATAATAATTATCTGACTATTCCTTATTTAATTAATTCTGAAATATATGATTAAATATGAAATATCTCAATAATTTGATAGGTAGTTAATTAATCAAGAGGTATAGTTAATAGCTAATGACTACCAATTAGTAAATATTTAGTCAGCCAATAAATAATTAAATTTTCACAAATTAAATTTTCTAGTTATTATTAATGATTAATTAAAAATAATTTAATTTTTACTTAATAAATAAATAATATTCATAATATATATATAGACACAAATTTTTTTCTAATAATTTTTTAAAAATTAGCTAATATTTCATCAATACAAAGTAGTTATTATTTATTATTTTATTAATATTTATAAACTATGTGATACTTAATATTTATTAATCAGTTAATATTAACGGTTTATTGAAACTGATTTAGTATCTAAGTTCATAAATTATATATTTAATAATTTGTAGTTGATATTCAGGAATTACCAATTAATAAAATTTTAAAGATAATCAATTAACACTTAGTTATTTTTTATTTAAGTAGTTCATCATTAGCAATTTAAAAGGTTTATTTTCAGAGGTAAAAATAGTATTTTTATTTGAGTAATTGAAGATGTAGAAAAATATTATTTTATAAGTAATTACCAAATAATTAGATATATAAAAAACTAAAATGATTGATTTGTGACTTGATTGATCAATTAGATATTAAATAATTTTTTCTTAAAATAATTTATTATTAATTTGAATTCTAACTATGAACCAATTGATCAATTATTGAAAACCCTAGAAGAATAATGATCAATGTTACTTCTAAAATTATTAAAATAATTAAACAATAATATGTAATAAGTAGTTTTGTAAATGGGTGGGTGGGTAGGTAATTAGTTATTAGCTAATTAATTGGTTAATTAATTAATTATTTCTTGCATATTTTGTTGTATAATTTCCAAAATTAAAAACAAGTGCAAAACTTGAGGGAGAATTATTTTTAATTGCAACTAAATTTGCGACTAAGGTGCAATTAAAAGGTTTAACCCATATGTTTTGTCTTTTAATGTCATCTTACAAAATATATAATGAAGGTGCATTCTCTTTGGGTTTCACACTAAAAATAATGTGTCATTTGGGATGAGCTCAAAGAAGTTTAACCTTAAAGGCAAAACATAAAATAAATAAAAATATTTACACATGGGTATTTTTTAACTCACCTAGTTTTCTACCTTCCTACCTATTTACCTACCTTCTTACTTAGGTAGCTTGGTGGATAGGTAAGTAAGGAGCTTAGGTTGGTATGTATCTTAAATATGTAGGTTTGTTTTTATGCACAAACCTACTTACCCACCTTTGTAAATAATTATTTATTTTTATTTATTTATTCTCCAAAATTCAATCATATGTCACATGGCAAAAAATTTATTGTGCCATGTGTCACAATATAAACACATCTAAATCAAATAATCATAATAGATGGTTGAGGTCAACGTTTCAATAAAAGAATAGTTTTCATAAAAAATCATTCTAAGTGTCATGTGCCAAATTTTCCTTTGTCCAAGTGTCACCATGTAAATAGTTGAAATTGGATCATGTTGATTTTTTTCACTATATATTATACAGAATTTGTATTTTAAAATTCCAAGTTTTGCCACATGGCAAATTATGATTGAAGAATGTGTTGAAATTTATGGCCTAGATTAATATTTCAATAATAAAAACTTTTTACCTGAAAAATTATTATGTTGACAAATAGCAATTAGTGGTAAGGTTATTTATTAGTTTCAAAAGAATGATTAATAGTTGCAAATGTTATACACTAGTCAAAAGATGAAAGTGTATATATTGACTGTATACTTCATCCATGGAAATGTGCTAACATCATGTTAAATCATCATTTGCCATTTCACTTATGCAACCAAGGGATTTTTTAGTTACAAAGTTGATTGCAACTGTTTTTTAATCACAAATTATTGTCACAAATTGGCATTTTTCTACTATTGGGTTAAACTAGATTAAATAAAAATATTTAAATTAAATTAGGCTACATTAATCTACACTAAACACATGTTGCATATTATAATATTTTAGTAAATGTTGGTGTGATGTTTTAAAACATGTGCAAACCTCATTCCACTTACATTCTTTGAACATTTTTCCTCATAAGGTCATTTTATTAAACAACCATAGATAATCCATTTATTGAAGGTTGTCATAACTTATCCAAAAAATTAAACAACATAGGTTTAGCCATGTTCACATCTATTAAACCCATTATTTGTAGTTGTAATTATAGTCATATTTGTAGTTGTATTTATAATAAAATAGTTATGACCATGCACATTAAAATGACAACAAGAAAATGGCATATGTGATTACATGACTACATTTGGATACCACAAATTATCCAAATTAGTAAATGCCGCATTTTGGTGTTGTGAACATGAAATTAATTTAATCAACATTAATAAAAAATGGTGTGTTGTTATGTGTAGCAATTTTGAATATTTCAAAACTATTGTTATTTAATCTTGGAAAATTTCATATCATCCATTTTGAATGGTTTTACATCATGACACAGGTGGCACAATTAAAAAAATTTCCACATCGCATAATATTGTGTCCATTTTTTAAGGCCAACTATTTATTGACATGTGTTGCATTCAAGCCCAAATTCATATTTAATATTTTAATTGAGTAATTAAAATTAAATGGTTCAATTTAAAATCAATTGGATGTCAACATGTAAAATTATGTAAATAATTAAAGAGGGTAGGCCTAAGGAAATAAGTATGTAGGCCTAGGCTAGTTAGGTAGGTTTAAAATAATCTTATTTTTATTTTGGGTTTAACTTTTAGGGTTGAGCTTCTTTTATAAACTCATCCTTTGAATGACACTTGCAATTTGAATATTTTTAATGTCCCTACTAATATATTTCACACTAGAAAAATGGAAGACAAATATATGAATTCAACATTTGAATTGAAAATGTGACCAACTTAATCACAACCTATTTACAACTACTTCTTAATACCTATGTTATATTAGCTCAATTTACCTACTAACTATGTTAACTATTATTATTTATAATAATTAATAGGTAATAATAACATTTTATTAAATCATATATATGATATTTTGTAATTGATAATCTTAATAAATAATAAATATATCGGTTAGTCTCTTAAGCTAGATTATTATTATTATTATTATTGTTTCACATGTTACAACTATTATTAACTATAATAGTTATTACTACAATGTAAATTACTAACAAGTAATAATCAATCAATAATAATAATATTATTATTATTGATTAATTTTGATTTTAAATTAATTAATTAAAATAAAATTTGAATATACTCAAGATATATGTACATATTTTTATGTATGATTGATATATTTTAACATTCTCTAAATATGAGCTACATATGATTGTAAAACATTCATTATACATACCTTTGTTGTACATTTGTATATGTTAGTATCCCCCAAATAGGTTTTATAATACTTCTAATAGACCTTAATATATCCATAGCGCTACAATTGATTTTGGTTAGATTTATAATTAATGAGACATAAATTACTATTTTGGGATGAAGACCAAATTAAAAATTGTCCTTTTGAAAGGATGAAAATAATAATAATCGCAAAAAATTAGTTGCAATGTAGTCATAAAAACGTGGCCAAACATAATAAAAATTTGTAAAAATGATCAAACCTAATTGCAAACAACATCGAATTGAATGTAATCGCAAATAAAGTGATTACAAAACCCCATATTTCTTCTAGTGTATGGAACCTAGTACTTTTCTAATTACTAGTGATAGATTGATTGCAGTCACTTTTGAAGGTTACATCTCGAGGTGTCAATAGAGTTGTCATGGTTGTTTTGGAAGTGCAGAAGACGAATAATGATCTTTCAAGGTGGTGATTAAGTTTGCAATGCATGCTGATCTGCACCACCTTGGCCAATGCTTGGCCGGCCGCCAAGTAGATACTCCCTAGGAAGCTTTGCAGGTTCTCGGGGAGAGCTTCCAATTCATGGGTAATTGATATTAGCTTTCACAGACTTTCCATTTGCACTTATTAGCAGATGGATGGGTTCAGCTTGATACCTTTAACTTCGTATCCTGAAAGAAAATGCTGGCCTATAAACATTTTCTTTGTTCATTAGTGTTTTCTCTCTTGTTGGTATGTAGTGTGCCTGATGTTGGTTTATAATTTTTGCTACAAGTATAAGGTTTAGGCGTCAAATATTAATTTGACCTGAGGATTGGTTTGGATCACAAGTGCACTACTATTACATGGGCAGGTGGTCACTTTGTTTGAAATATCACAAATTCAATTGAGAGAAATACTACCTCTGTTTGTGGAGCCTTACGTTGTTGCTGACCTTCATTTGTGTGCAGATACTCCCCTGTTGGCCACTCCTTCTACTCTACCAGACAGTCACTTGGAGATGGACTGGAAAGATGGTGGGGCTTTTTATCAAAGTATATGCCCAACTCAGATGGGCTTGTCTGAATATGATCAAGTTAAGGTATGTCATCAGAATGAAGTTTCTAGACCTTTGGTCTGCCAAACTACACTGCAGATGGGAAAGTCAGAACAGAGTTTGAATTCAAATTTTGCATCAGCCTGTGATCCAACATCTCTGAAGCTTACATTGGGTATTTGTGTGTGAGTGTAAGCAACACAGTATCCCTGTGACCGTGTGCCGACTGCCAATGCTCTAACAGACATTTTGGAAACTTTCTTGAAAATTATCAAATGGCTTCCCCTTAATTCAGAAACACCTCACAATTTGGAAGCTGACACCAGTGGAGGCCTGAAAAATGAAGTGCCTTCATGTAGACCTCTAGTTTCCTTGTTTGCTGAGAAGCTGCAAGCAGATTGTGAATGAAGCTGTTTGGTATGCAGGTTGGTAACTCTGCAATGCAGAAAGCTCGACAGGCAAGCCTGGTATACATCAGGTGCATGAAGTTGTCAACTTTGGTATTGGCCCAGAGTTTGGGCACAAGAGGGCGAAAGTTGAATCGGTGACAAAGGGCAGAATTCCAAGAGAAGGTTTGCCAGAGGTAGGTACTGCTGTTTCACCTTGCAAGGAGTGTACATTCTTGCTATGCAAAATTGCCTTCTCTTCTTCCTTGGAAGCAATGTGTTTACTTTCTATGTTTGTGGTTCTTAACTCAAAACATAATCACTTCATGTTTCAATGCTCTTGTCACGTGGTGTATCTCAATTGTCAAGCTTTGGCAGGATTATCTTGATGCATCATTCATGCAAAGTCAGCACTGAAATATGAAAACAAATTGTTAAACTGTGTAAAATCATGTGTGTGCTTGATTACAGACCCCACTGTAAATCAATTGAAACTTTGGATCAGCTGGCCTACAGGGTTATTGCTGAGTTGTGGCACAGGTAGCTGGATCTACCCAGTGTTCTGCCCTGAGTATGTTTGCCCTGATATAGTTAAGTGTGATCTTTCAATATCATCTAGCCAATATGTTTTGAGAAGCTAGAGTCATCAGTCTAGCAAGATTGTGGCACACTAGTTTTTCTGACCTCTATGGATTTCTGTGAGATGTGTATCCCGCCATGGTTGATACCAAAGAATGTTACAATCCCAAGCCCCCTTTGTAGTTTGTAGCAGAGCCTCACATTTTTTGACCTTATAAATTCACTAGTTATTCTGTCCTACTTAGGAATTTTTCTTTGATTGTATTGCAGGTGGTATGGTTGAAAACAGAGCTTTGTTCTGCTCTGCAGGCTAGGAAGGCTCCAACATGCAGGTAGTATGTGATACAAGGTTTTGCATGAGCGAACATGTGAATAGAAAACATGGTATGAATCTTGTGATTTCATTGTGAATCACTAAAATGGAATTTGCTCAAAGGCAAAGGAGTTAGAAGTAGCTTTGATGGAAATGGTGAAGGAGGATAATCATTGTCTACTCTCTGCTCAGGTTTTATTTCCCTTATGCTTTGTCCCCTGTACAATTCATCTGGTGTGACGATGTAGGATGTCATGCTCTTAGTGTTATCTGCTGGTGAATTGATTTATTTGTGTCAGAAACAAGTTCTACCAACTTGAAGGTGTCATGCTCTTAGTGTTATCTGCTGGTGAATTGATTTATTTGTGTCAGAAACAAGTTCTACCAACTTGAAGGTGTCAGCGTGGCCTAGCCCTTCAGTCTTAAGCCTTCTGAGGATAGCTGTCATGTTCCAGGTTCACAAAAAAAATTCATTATATTATGTGAAACTGGAAACCTCAGTGGAAAGTCTATAGTTGTGTGAATGTCAAGCCTTTATACTTATCACAATCATGTGGGGTTTCTTTCATAGGCTTATGCATTATGTTGCATCTTATGGGTCACTTAGGTAGGTTCTCCTGAAGGTGACTTTGTGTTAGGGCTGCCACTGTCACCAAGGACTTTCATATTACTTCATTGTGAAGTGCCTCATTACATGGAAATATGATCAAGGAAGCTTTCACCACTGGTAGCCCACATGATCAAAGAGCTACAAAAATACTAGGTCACAATGCCATTCATAACAGACATGAAGCTAAACTAGTAATGTGTTTGATCGATTTAGAGTTCACATCATGATTACCTAGGTCACAAAAAGGAATCCTTCATGTAGTTTCACCTTCTCTCCATACCTACTACCATCTGGAGCACTGTATCTGTCACCACAGTTACTATATGCATCAGCATGTCAGTCACGGTTACCATACCCAGCACTGAAACCATCTCTTCCTCCACTATCACACCCATCACTCCAAGATCCCCTTCCACCAAATTCACCTCATCCCCCATAGCTACTTCTACCACTCACTGAACAATCACCAGAGTCCCCATTACCCCACTGGCTAACCATCCCTCTTCCTTTGTACATGCCACCACTGCATCTGGCTATGTTCCTCAGCTCAGCTGGCACTTTCTGACCATCTCCTTCTAACATTTTTATGAGCTCCTTTGCATACTTGCCATCTTGTTCAGAAAAGAATGTATGAGCCTGGCCAGTTGCACCTGCCCAGCCTGTTTGCCCAATGCGATGCACATAATCCTCCACTCCAGTTGAGTCATAATTGATCATCATCCTGAATTCAGACAACTAACTTTTACAAATGGATTGCCAAGATGTAATTTGTAAATATCAATGATTGAATCTTTTCTCTTTGCTTTCTCCACTTTTCTTGCACAAACCCTCCATCAAAAAGATTGGGGAATCCCATTACATGGTGTTACTAAAAGGAGGTTACAAATCTCCAAGGAGAAAGCCTAATACCTGATGTTTGTAAAGTCAAGCCCTCATGCAGCCACATCAGTGGCAACAAGGATAGGAGTCTGCCCTGCCTGAAACTGAAAAAGGACGAAGTCCCATTCACCTTGAGACTTGTCCCCATGAATTGGGGCTGCATCAAATGCCCAGCCCAAATTATGAGCAAACATGTCACACATGCATTTGGTCAAGCAAAAGATGATAATCTTAGCACCATGCTCTTGTGAGCGTAAAATCTGCTCCACTCTTCACTGCTTTTCATAAGGCAGTACTACTTTCACAACTTGTTGCCATATCAAACAAATCCATGAGAATGCAACAAAAGCTCCAACAAAACAACCCTTGAGGTTCACCACCATGTCAGTTCCAGCCAAAGAAAAACATCCTCAAAAACCCTTTCTATCCCATATGTCTGTAAGAATAAATCCAATTCAACACATATCTGTGAATGAATGACTTAGATGCAAATACCACTTTTGAAGGCATCATAGACAAACTTCCAGAGTAAGAGCATTGTAATTATTAATAGATGGCATGCAGTGTCTCCTGACTTCTCAGATGCATGCATCGTTATTACCTGAGTAATTGACTTGTTGGCAGCTAGTTCATCTGTGTTAACATTATTGACCTGCACTGGATCAACCAGCAAGTTGCCAGCAATTTTGCGCACTTCCTTTGGCCATGTAGCTGTGTACATGAGGGTCTGTCTTTGATTTGGAATCTCGTTCACAATCTTGCAGATCTGAGGTGCAATCCCATATCCAGCACGTGATCTGCTTCATTGCGTACCAAGTAGCACACCTGCTTTGGGCTCACCTTCTTCACTTCCAGGAAATCATTCAGCCCTGGTGTGGCTATTATGATATCAGCTCCATGCTCAATGTCTCAGAGCTGTGGTGCTTTTGGGGCACCTCCATAAACACACTGCACAAGAAGTCAAGAAATTGAAATGTGCACCATCTAGAGCCTCCATGTGTAACCCACAAAAAACTGCAAAAACTCCGTTTGGTGGAATGTACAAGGAGTTCTATAATTACAAAGCACCCTGATAACTGTATTATTTCATATGCAAGTGGGTCACAACGCATACCACAGACCATCCATATGAAAGGGGTTCAACACAAAAGAAAAAAAAAGTTACCATGCTTGTTATGCATGATGATCTTCCAAACTTAACACACTCATCCTGAATTTGAGTTGCCAGTTCTCAAGTGGGGGCCAGCACAAGTATAATTGGTCACAGATGAGAACTTTTTAACTTATGCTCCAGATGAAGGAATCCTGGGAGCAGGTAACCAAGAGTCATTCCTCAACCTGTCTTGGGAATGGCTACTATGTCCTGATTTGCATGGCAATGGGCCATGACTGTGCCTGTATGGGAGTTGGTGCCTTGAACCCAGCTGATTGAAGCTGCAAATCAGAAAGATGCACACACTTAGCATACTTCATGGGCATTGGGCAATAGAGACCGGAGAGAAAACTTTGAGGCACATCAACAACAGAAACCCATGACTGATAAATAATCCCACCACTCTCTACATGCCCCTTACTTCTTAAGCAGAAATAAACGAACTGATGCAAATATTCAAGCAACAATCACCAAGGATGGTGGGTGCTGCATGGTTGCCTGCTGGCATCAAATCCAGGGGGGGTCTCAGCTGAGATGTGGCAAGGGGACATCCTGGCTCACCCTAGCAGCCACGACCCCTCCTAGCTCAGCAATCCACCAATGGTGATGAGGCCACCAGCAGAAAGGGTCCACTGAGTTCAGATGCACATAGTCCCCAACAATTAGGAGGTGTGCTATAGTTCTGTTGTACATGGGCACAATGTACAACATAAGCTGCAAGCTGGAGCAAATATCGCACCTGCAGCAGCCCCCAGGATACAGAAGTGGAAAAGAAAAAAGCTCACTCCCTGCATTTGAGTGAGTTCTGAGCTTGATCTTCTAGCCACAACAACACCTTTGAATACCAAAAGGCATCACAACCAAGCTCTGCAGCAGTTATGCTTCGTAGCTATGGCAACTCTGCACCTCATTCCACTTTCCCTCTCAAACTGTTAAGAAATTGAGCTTGCCCAAATCTTTCTATAATCTTTCGAACAATTTGTTAAATTGAACAATTGTTGATTTCGAACAAATTGTTCTATGTGATGAACAAATGACATTCTAGCCTACACAACTTGCCTCCACTTGGTACCAGCCCAGTTTTTGCAAAACCCATCTCTCCCAACATGTCTCAGCTTAGGTGGCTTCAAACACAAATTCAAAACCTACTTGGTGATTTAAGAACTTGTACCAACGAATCTGAGCTCAGATTGTACACAGATTCACTGACACTCTGCCAAGAAAAGAGTTTGCCACAGAAATGCTGAAAAACTCCATCCAGGAGGCGGCAGTAACCCTAAAGGTGAATCTTTTTATGACCTACTGTGTCTACCTTAGAGGGCCACAACCCACTTTATCACATATCAGAGTCAGGAGCATGACAAGTATGCAAACCCTGCTTGGTGCTTTGACCCAGCAACTCAAAGGCACAACATGGAGAAAACGGTGGACTCAAGAAACAACTAGAATTTTAAACAAGCATGAAACATAAGATAATGATGGGAGGCACTTGAATAGTAGTGACCGATTAGTCGCTACATACCTCAGTCTAGGGTAGAATCAAGGGGCTTTGCAGTCTTTTATGAAATCTGCATGTTGACCATAACCCATGAACTTTCTTAGCAACATCAAGCACCATATCACAATACTGGAGCACTAATTCTTGTGTGAACTGCCTTTTAAACCGTCCACTGTATAGCATCTGCAAGAAAAGGGTCGTTTCCTGCACACCCAGACAAAAGAAATTCAGAATGCACCAGAGACCAACACAATGTTAATCTGCCCTATAACTGAGCAGTCACTTAAATCAGAGATTACTATCAAAGGCTTTTCATAGTATCAGCAATCCCCCTACAACCGAAAGAAGTCCAATTGCCTCATTCTGCAACTGACCTGCTCAGCAAGGAAGGTGACACCATTGTGGTTCACCATCTCATAAATTTCTCCAAGGATAGGGTTGAAGAGCTTCCGAGTTTGCTGATATGCAGGGTACACTGACACGCCCATGAAGCTGCAGAGCCAAACCCAGAAATAAATTCAACAATTCCCAACTTGTAGAAAATCTGGTGGTGGATTCTAGTGAATCTGCACCAAAAATCAACATGTTCATACTAGAAACACATGGCAAAATGAGACAAGGAAACAATCAAAGTGGTTACCTTCTGACATTGCATGTACACAACCAGAGGAATCACATACCTGCGTAGACCATCTTCACATATGGGTCTAGCCATTCATCAGCCATGTCCAAAAGATAAGAATATTCCATCAACTGCAAACAATTGTCTCACTTCAACAACAAAGGTGTGGAGTGGCCAGCTACAATAACATCCCCACTGACTGCATCAGTTCCCAGAAATGGGTCGAGATCAATGTCAGAAATCATATATCTATGAGATTGCAGAGAAAACCTCCAAAAAAACAACAATTCGAAGGTACCTGCAATATCAGAACTAACAAACCCAAAACTAACACCACACGAAAGAGTACAGTCATGACCTTATGAGAGTCACGCTCACAAAGTGTCAGAGCATCACTTTCATCATGACTAGCAGCAACAAGTCACCATGACTCCTACGGCCTTCATCACCTCCTGAGCATGGGTGTAGGTAATTTGAGCTACAAACCTTTAAGAACCTACAAACATGAACAACAAAAGAGAACCTCATGACCTAACAAAAGTCATAAATAGCTACAAAGAGGTCTCAAATTTTTGAAAAACCACCTGATTATCAACATAGAAAAGATCTAGCAAAAGATTACCAGAAAGCGCAAAAAGCTGCTTGTTAGCTTTTTCCTTTAGATCTTGTTTATGAAACCCTAAAACCTGGGGCCAAAGCTACTGATATCGCCACGGCGACGAGTAGTAGTACTATCCGGTGGTGGTGGTGCAGGGGTGGAGGAAGAATCGGCGAAGTATTACGAAGACGACAAATGCGCAAAACTCCGCGTCCTTCTGTGCAATCGTTCATTGTGCTTGGCAACTACTTGTTGTTGTTGCTTGTTGTTTGTTGGCGACGTAGGGCGAGATCGAGGTGTGGCAGAAGGCATCCGCTTCACAGGACTCGTTGGCCGCGATTCTGATGATGATCGCTGTACTGGACTGGTATTCCTGGAGCGCAGAGTTGCCAAGCTTAATCCGCAACAAAAATCACCAACAGGAGAATTTAAATCCACAAAGCATTGACGCCTGCGTGCACAGCAGAAGAGAGAAAGCTCTGCTGAAGAGCCTTGGCGCCACAAAACAGTCCGAGGAGAATCGGAATGTCTTGTTCGCGAGCGAGAGAGAATGCGAGACAAGATTTCTGGGAGAGGATTAGGGTTTCTAGATTAGGGTTTTCAGATTACGCATCCTTGTGTTCGAGCTCTGAAGCGGGTCCTTATAGTCTGTGACCAAGATAGAAATGGAGCTCTCAGTGACACAGAGCTTAATGACTTTCAGGTGAAGAAGATGATGATGATGAAACAAAGCAGACTTGTGGGCAGAAAGAAGCTCGGCTCGGTTGCTGCAAGTGTAAATATTGAAAAGCCTGCTCCTCCTATTCCTCCTTCTCCCCCACCTCTCATCTTGCAAGCAAATGTGCAGGAAGAAGAAGAAGAAGAAGAAGACTCATCAGGAGATGAAACTGAGACAGATGTTGATTTGCCGGTGAAAGTAGCAGGGATTCGAGCAGAGGTGAAACCACCACCATGTGACGATGATAGCGCTTCTTCAAGCAGTGAGGAGACTGAAACTGATGAGGACTTGCCAGCAGCAGTAGTACACAAGGGGGGAGCATGTCATCGTGTGAAGCAGGAGATTCATGATGAGCAGTTTGAGAATGGGTTTTATGCCAGAGGAGATTGCACCTATGATTGTTCGATCAAGTCATTGAATGTGAGGCTGCAGAGGAGACCATCTGACGTACAGACAGGAGGGGGACAGAAGAAGCAAAGGAGGAGGCCTCCTTCTTTGTCGCAGCGACTCTTTCTTCTCCAGCAGCAGCAGCAGCAATCATCCTCATCACAGAAGCGAAAAGCTGTACAAGTGAATCAGGTTGTGAAATCACTCTGGCCTATTTCCCCTGAATCACAAATACAGCATAATGAGGGTGGTGACAGGAACCCAGTTACAACATCGTATTCTGTAAGTCATTTCACACCGAAGAAATTACAGACCGTTTCTTCTAGGAAAGCCAATAAGAGAACAACTGAAGAAGAAGATGATGATGATGAGTGCAAAGGGGAGCATGGATTCTCAATCAGTAGGAAAAGGAAATGTGGTATTAGGGTTGTTCAATCCACATCAAGGAACCATTTGCTTACAGAGCAAGAAGAGCAAGAGCAGTCGCACTGCAACGGTCGGGAGCTCCACAATGGCAGGAGAGATTGTTCAAAGCTGTCTTCTTCTTCATCAGAAGGGACTGAAAGTGACAGAGAGCATGAGGGAGTTGTGGGTAGTCCTCTGGCACGTCCAGAATTATTAGTAGGATGTACAGGATTGGATCATCTTCAGAAACCAGGAAGGTTTGCACCAGCAGCAATGGAGAATCACTCATTACGTCAAGGAGTGGGGGGGTCCAGGAAAGTGAGCATGAATAATCGTACTTGTGAAAAGAAAATTGGACAGCTTGAAGCAGCTAGTATGACATGCAGGATGACTCCCCGGACAAGAAAGCTGACTGATGCCATGCAGAAGTTCCTGTCACAGAAAGTGCGGTCTCGTCAGTGGAAGGAGATTGATCTCAGTGCAGTGCATCCCACAGCTTTGATTGGTCGAAGCTGCAAGATTTTCTGGCCACTGGATGATGAGTGGTATCCAGGAGTGATCCACGATTATCACTCACAAACACATAAGCACCGAATTGACTATAAGGATAACGAGAGAGAATGGCTTATTCTTGCAAAGGAACGGGTGAAGCTCAAGGTGACACCTGAAGAACTGGTAGAGATTAAGTCATCTATAGAGGAGCACCCATCAAGGCAAATAATGAAGAAGCCAGATCTTGATGGGTTTGCAGCGTTAGCTGCAGGTGTGGATGATCATGAAGGCCAATTGGGTCATGGAGATCTTGTCTGGGCAAAGGTGAAAGGTTATCCAATGTGGCCTGCATTGATAATGGATGAAGAGCATGCCAAATTGTGTGAGATTGAGCCTGCAACACGTGCTGCCATGCTGCCTCTTCAGTTTTTTGGAAGCTATGATTATGCTAGAATCAGCTCTAAGAAAGTTGTGAGCTTTTCAAGGGGACTCATGTTAAAACTACATGCCAAGCGCAAGCGGTTGGCATTTGAGCAAGGGTTAGCAGAAGTTGAGACGTACTTGAAGGAGCACAGACTTCCAGAAGCCATGTTGCGATTGCTTGATTCACAAGGAGATGGTGCACTTGGAGTAATTGAGAGACAGAAGCCAGAATTCCAAGAAAGCTGGCCAGAACCTGACAGTCTGGAACTGATGGGAAAGAAGAGAAATCATCAAACTGTTGGGAAAATTGTTGGGGGGCGCTTGTCCAGTTTTCCACTGAATTTGGGTACACTTTCTGTTCTAAGCCTTGGGAAAATTGTCAAAGATTCAGAGCATTTTCATGATCAGCATTACATTTGGACTGAGGGATACACAGCTATCCGTAGGTACAATTCCACAAGGGATCCTGCCACAATTGTAGGTTATCGAATGGAGGTTGTGAGGAACCCTTGCATGTTATCACTGCCAATGTTTCGAGTAACTCCGGATGATGAGCTACCGATTGAGGGTCCGTCACCTTCTGCTTGCTGGAAGAAGCTGTACCTGAAACTGCAGAAGGTGAAAGAGAAGTCTGGCAAATTTTTTGGTCCTGAGCATGAGAAACGTCATCCATGGAGGTCAGGGGCAGCTATGTTTGGGTTTAGCAACCCTCGGGTGGCAAAGCTCATCCAGGGGTTGCCAAATGCAAGAGCTTGCACAAAATTCACAAACTGGCTGGACAAGTCGCCTGTGCAAGCAACAACCACTGCAGTCTTGCCTGTAGGTTACAAACCTGTGAATGTCTCATGGAAGCACTTGGATCGCTGCACTGTCTGTTACCTTGATGAGGAGTATGTGGGCAATCTTCTCTTGCAGTGTGACAAATGCCGCATCATGGTGCACATGAACTGTTATGGGGAGCTTGAACCTCCTGATGGTGATCTATGGCTTTGTAACCTTTGTCGATCTGATGCTCCAAAGGTCAGGCCACCTTGCTGCCTTTGCCCTGTCACTGGAGGAGCTATGAAGAAGACAACAGAAGGACGCTGGGCTCATCTCATGTGTGCAATGTGGATACCTGAAACTTGTCTTGTTGATGTCAAGAGGATGGAACCAGTGGATGGCATCAACGCCATTAACAAGGCACGCTGGAAATTGACTTGCAGTGTTTGTAAAGTGCCCTATGGTGCTTGCATTCAGTGTGTTGTCAGCAACTGCAAGGTAGCATTTCACCCTCTTTGTGCTCGATCTGCTGGCTTCAGTATGGAGGTGTTAGAGGAAAAGATGAGAGGAAATGGAGAGACAGACCTTCAATTGTTGGCCTACTGTCGAAGACACAAGCAACCCACAAGCAACACCTGTGAGGTAATAAGTTCACCACATCAATCTAGGCCAGACTGCATGGCTTATACTCCTCCTGCAAATACCTCTGGCTGTGCACGCACTGAACCCTATAATGCAGCAGCAAGGCGGGGACGGCGAGAACCAGAGGCATTGGCTGCAGCTCTTGCAAAGCGGCTTTTTGTGGAAAATTTGCCATATGTTGTAAGTGGTTGTCAGCATGGTCCTCCCAAAAGACCCACCTCACCGAGGGGAGGAAGCTTATGGTCTTGGCACTGGGAAACCCAGAAAGCTGGGCCCCCATTGACCCCCACTGTGGATCTCCCCATCTCAATCAGTTCTCCTGCAGACAGTGAACATGTTGGAGAGGTAGTGTTGTCAATGTCTGAGAAGTTCAGGCACATGCGATCATCTGTCAACCAACGGCTGACATTTGGAAAGTCAGCAATCCACGGATGGGGTGTATTCACAAAGCAAGCACATCTTGCAAATGACATGGTGATTGAGTATGCAGGCGAGGTTGTAAGACCTGTCATTGCTGATATTCGAGAAAGAAGGTGCTATGACTCTCTAGTTGGTGCAGGAACTTACATGTTTCGAATTGATGATGAGCGGGTAATTGATGCAACTCATACAGGGAGTATTGGTCATCTCATCAACCATTCCTGTGAGCCAAATTGCTTCTCGAGGGTGGTAACAGCTAGTGGTGAAGACCGCATCATCATCTTTGCCAAGCGGGACATCCCACCTGGTGAAGAACTGACTTATGACTACCGGTTCATGTCTAAGGACGAGCAGCTGACTTGCTATTGTGGATGCTCAGGCTGTCGAGGTTCTGTCAATGTAAATGATGCAGACTCAGAGCCTTGCAACTTGGTTCTACATCACTCAGAGCTCATAAAGTTAACATCCACCAGTAGAGGACATTCACATTAGATAAATCTCAATGTCTTGGCTGTTGCTGCTTTCTGCCCACATTTATCCTCAGCAGTAACCAGCAGCTGGCCGGTAACCATGACATCTTAACACCCCCCCCCCAGAGTTGGTAGATGGGTAGCTCCTTTCCCAGGATCTCAAAGAGACTTGTGTAGGTAACATGCTGAGAATTGAAGAAGAGTCCACATTGGCCTTCTTGAGTGTTATCAGATCTGAGAGGGCTCAAGCATTTGTAGGATGCATTGTCCCATGTTTTTTTTGGCTTCACGTCTTCTATTCTGTTATCATAATGAACCCCACTCAGTGATGATTTCTCGTGTCTTCCCTTGTTCTCTCTTCAACTTGAATCTTGAACACATGTTTGCAGGATTGTATTCACAAGAGCTACAGGAGGTAAGGTACACAGATAGATGTTATGTCTTCTGCATTTGCATTAGATGAAGATGCTCATGCAGGGAGATGGGGGTGGAGATGTGGGGCATTTGGTCATGTGTAATAATAGCATATGGAAATGGCTTCAGTTGCAATGCACTTGTCTGTTACGTTATCCAAAGCTTGTTCACTTTCTATTTGACCTGTTCCTGGACTAGGTAGTCTTGGTGGATGGAAGGGAAATGGCAAGTGAGCCTACCTGCAGACTTACTGTTAACAGCAGAATTCACGGCAGTGCAGGGCAGATTTTTATGTGAAGAAAGAACTCATTGAGTGGATGGTGAAGAGACCTCTCAATTCTGGACCAGATATGTTGGTTCAAAACGAGTTTGATTTCCCAGGTGATTGATTGTCCCAATATCTCAAACTTGGGGGTGCTGCAAAACTTCTTGTCTTCCTGCTTGCTGCCTGTCATGCTTTTATTATCATTTCAAAATGTGTTACACATAAAACAATTGAAGCAGTTTTGTGACTTTTGTAAGTGAAAATTCTCAATCTTCTTCCTGACCACTCAACAATGGAATGCCATCCACACTACCAGTAAGTGCCATCATACCACATGTCAGCTTAAATTCCTGCAGCTTTGATGTGTAGGAAGCTACAAATCTGAAACAGAATAACTCTGGCACACTAAGAAACCATGATTCTGATCAAACAGTAAAACTTAGGCATTCCAGGAGATTCAAATCTGCAAAAGACTCTGGCATTCCATGAAGCTTCAAATCTGCAATAGAGAAAGCTCTGGCATTCCATGAGGCTTTAAATCTGCAGCAGAGAAACTCCTGGCATGATGGAAATCTGAAAACAGAAAAACTCTGGCAGTCCAGGAAGCTACAAAGTCGAGACAGGACAAAACACTGCCGTTCACTGAAGCTTCAAATCTGGAACAAAGAAAAGTCCAGTATTCTAGGGAATGCACATATGGCTTCAGATACTTAGTCACACCTGTCACTCACCACATCTCCTTCTCACAACAAAATCATCAAACTCTAGAAGCTTGTGGCATTTGTGAAGCACCTTAAGCTTTTCACTGATTTCCTGCAACTGCTGTTATCAGATTTTCTTGCAAGATCTAATGCATGCATTCTGGCTGCAATTCAATCAACTAAAAATACAGCTTCAAACAGAGCTTCTAGAGTGATTTATGAGGGGACCAGACTATCTTTGTGCACCATAAAACAACATGACCACAAGCTGTTCTCATGATCTCTTAACCTGAAGACAAGTTCTACTGTGTGACAACTGCACTGGTGTTTCTTGATGGATTTGGCAGGCTGCTGGACCCTGTTTCTTCTTCTTCTTCTTCTTCTCGCCAAGCCTTCTTCATATTGTTTGTCTTGGTTTTCTTTTGTCCATCCTCTTGCCAACATTTGTATCTGGTCATGTCAGCACTCTTCTGAATTGTGTGGATTGCTCTTCAGCAGAGTACAATGATCAAACCAAGTTTACCTCAACAGGCAATCAACTACTCCTTTGCAATCAGACAACTAAGTTCATTGCTAATCCTTTTTCTCAGATGTTGCTTGCTGCAGGGGACTTTCACTCATCTACTTTGTCGTTGCTGGAAAAGTGCCAAAAATGAAAGGGAACACACCTGTAAGAGTGCACAAACAGGACCTCCTTCTAACCTGATGAAATGTTCACAACAAAATAGGAGCAATAGAACCAGTTTCTGGAATGAAAAAAAAAAGGTTCACTTTCCATGTTCATTAATATCACGAAGACAGCAATCCTGTTCTTTCTTGAACCAGTGTTTTCAGGAGGAAATGAGATCATTCCTTTCTTTACATCAACATATAGAGTTGCAATTTGTTCCAGTGCTTTGCTTCCCTGATCTATTTTGTCACAATGTTGGCTGGGTATGAGCTGTATTATATACCTTCCTTTCTGCATTGCCTTTTTTTCTTAGAACAGATCCACCTATGTTCAGTATCTGGCCCTGCATTTCTCACATCCATGATTAGTTAGTTACTTTTTCCCAACCCCACCCATAAAACTGAAATTGGGACTGCAAAAGGTGGGAGACTTCTACAAGCAACCCACCTCGACCAATCAAACCATCTAGCCAATCAACAGCAGGTGTTAGGCTTTGCTCTGCCTTTTGCCAGCCTCAGCATCCTTCTGTGCAAAAATGCTGGGCCAAAACCATTTTGCTGAGCCAAACTGACATGTTTTGACTTTTCTTCATCCAAACCTTGCTGCACAGTGCACTGGTGGAGTTGCTCTTAGCATATATAATCCATGAGCAAATACCCACCACAATGTTCTCTGCCATCAAAGAAATGTCAAAGAAAATTGCATGGTTACTCTTGCAAATCGTGCACAATTTCATGGCCAAGAAGAGCTCCAGAGCATAGACCAATTTTCAAATGTGGGCTGGCTCATGATAATGAGCACATTAGAAGAGCTCATTAAATGCTGAGGCACCCATGATCAGCTAATATCCGTGTTTACTAATTCAAGTGGAGTTTTCCTGTTTACACATGCAGCAGCAGCAGCAGCAGCAGTCCCATGGCAACGACCATTAACAGGAATAAACCCTAAACCCTAAACTTGGGGAGAGCTTTCCTCGGAGCTATCTTCTCCTGAAGTTCCACTCCACAGCCACTGATCATTTCCATTGACCTCTCTTCTCAGGAATTAGGAAAATCAGAGAGACAAATACCTACTGCTCTTGCAAATAGAGGAGCATGATCCATCCGCATCTAAAACGTTGACAAGCTGAGAAACGAGAATGCAGCAGCAAAAGCCTGTGAAAGCAAAACAATGCCCCCCTTTCTTGTTGTTCTGAGCTTTTGGATCAGCTCTGGAACTTGGGTGATGGGACAAGTCAGGTGGTTGTGATACATCTTATGAGGGGCCATCTTTCCATGACAGCAGATCCTTGCTTGGGGATTTTTCTAAGGGTGCATAGAGTTTATGCTTTCTATGAAGTGATCATCCTGTGAGTGCAATTTTGCAAATACTGAACTGGTTTTCCTTCTTTGGGTTTTGACATGAGTTGTTGTTGTTTCTCTGATGTTTGAAAAAGCCAAAGAATGCTGGAACCCACCTAGAGCTGTAGCAATTCTTTCAATTCTTGTTTATGCTTTGGTTTGTTACTTCACACTTCAAATTGGAGCTAAACTTTTGAAGTTCAAGCCCTCAAGTATTTAAAGTATTTATCCATTGACCAAAAACAACTTGAACAAAAATCACATGGCAACAAGAAATGCAATTGTAGCATCATCTCATGGAATATTTTGGCACAAATTATACCTTCAATAATTATAAATATGTGAAGTTTGTGAGACACAATTGATTGTGGATTTTTTGACTATCAAGTTAAGAAATCCATTGAGTTGTAAGAGATCCAAAATATAGAACAATTTGATACCAAAATGTCATAAAAATAATACATGAGGAAACTTAAAGCTATCTAGCACATGGTTGTTTCATTTCAAACTACGTAGATATCGACTTCATGTATATCATTCCTAATATTATAACATGAATTGGTTGTTTTGTGCTTGATCACGTACTCATGCATGCCATTCTCAATTGAAATTTATCTATTAAGGGAGGTTGTTTGTTTGTCCATTGAGATCTCCCAAACTTTGGCACTCGTATCATGCTCTTGGTACTATTGGAAAGCCCTCAATTAGTCCCTACATCAAGGTGGTTTCCTAATTTTTAAACTTGTTGTGCAAGAATTATTGAATATTGAACAAATTTATCATTAAAGATCCAATAAGATAAATATTAAAAATATTATGAAAATTGAGGTACACTCTTGGTATTATTGGAAAACCCTCAATGAATGGAATTTTATGGAGGTGATTTTGTATGAATTCATTAAAATTAACTAAATTGTTAACAAGCTGGTGTGCATTAAAACATTATGTTGAATCCAATAGGAATTTGTTATAAAATTTTCTTTGGACATAGCCAATGGTCTTGTTGACAGCCCTTATTTTAATATTTTTTCTAAGATTATCACTTTCATTTATTTTTAAATTTTACAAATAATGTGAAATTTTGAATTTATTTGTTGACACTACATATGTTTTATAATGTATTGAATATGTGGGCTAGATTGAAACACTTTTATGAAACTATTTTGGGAGCACAACTTTTATTTGGGGAGTTTTTATGACATGCCAATCAAAATGAATCATTGTGAAGCAAATTTTGAACTTTAGGATATATCCGGTAATGAATTAATAGAACCATAAACTTGTGTGTTGAGAGTGATTAGCATTGAAAATAAAAAACTATTTCAATACATGTGTAATAAACTCACAAGTGTAAGGTAAAGCCCAAGGGCAAGCAAGGTGAAACGTTAAGCCTCAAATAAATATCATTAAATTTGTGGGTGAGAACATTACCAAAATTAGGCTTGCATTTTATTCATTTCATGCACCTTTATTTTAATAATGTCCCCACCACAACAAAAAGTGTCCCTTTATGTGAAGCAATTTCACTAAATTTTGAATGAATTCATTAGCTTGGTGAATAGGGACTAATAAACTACACTCACAAGTTTTATGCAATGTAAAATTTGATGCAACCTTCAAATAAGGGTTTTACATTTTTCATAATTCCCATTTTGAAAACAAAACACCCAATATGGGTTTTTTTTTTAATTGTTAAGGTTACATGAATAATCGCGAACTATTCCATGCCCTCCAATTACCTACAAAAATTCTAAAATGGTTTTTACGTGTAAAATAAAACCCTAAGACATGTGCTTTATAAAAATAAGGAACCTTAAGGTGAAAGCCAAAGGAATCTTGAATTTCCATAAATCTCCCATCTATGGCTTTTACATGATGTAAACATTGGGCATTTTTATTTTTTTATGATACTTAATAAGTACTTGTCAGCTATCATTGGAAAAAAAATTAAAGTTAGTTGTTGGGCTTTATGAAAATAGAAAACCCACCTCCATTTTTGTAAATCCAATGGCCATAGTAAATTTTATAAGAATATTTCCAAATACACTACAAAAGTTTGGCCAAGATTTTATGTCTTGCAAAGTATTAGAAGAATTATGGTGTGTGCACACCTAGTGGTGGCATCTAGGTGGCATCTAGGTATTATAATAATGTTAATTTAAAAGGTCTCCACATTTGTTGTAACCATAACACTAAAGTTTGACATGGAATTGGTTGCGTCAAATGGATGTAAAATAAAATGTTAATCTAACATTAAATGTTAAGAAAACATCATTTGTTTTCAAAATTACACAAAAGCTACAATGTTAAATTAACTATTCAAATTTTGAGCAAACAAATCAATGGCAAATTTGAATTCTTCAAAACCACCATCATGCATCATCATGTTTTCACCATTTTCAACTTTTTCATTGCAACAACAAACAATATCATAACATTGCCAAGCTTCAAGCAACATCAAAGGTCGTAGGAGATGGCTAAAGGCAAAGGTAACTATGAAAAATTCAATTATGTTGCAAACAAATAAACAAAAGTAAGTACAAATTTAATGAATGCATTTAATAAACTTTCATTGTTGTGAATTGATAGCTTGAAGGCACTATTTGTGAATTTGAACATGGTGGCAAATATGCAAAAATGTTCCTTCTTCATGCAAATAATGGTCTTAGATCATTTCATGGACAAACATGCAAAGGTAGAGGATCAAACAAAGGTTGAAAAGGTAGAATTTTGAAAGGCAAAAGACCAAATCTTTCAAACATAGTCACATCTAACTTTTGCGACAACATTGCATGCAAAACAATTACATTAGACACATGCAACAACATTACATGCAAACTGACTACATTGGACACCTACAACAATATTGTGTGCAAACCCCACCAACCCAACTAAGAGTACCAAGAAGTTCTTACATTAATACACATGAAAAGAGATGATTTTTTGGTAGGACTTGACATTGTGGACCCAAGACACCAATTTGAATGGCAACTTGCAAATGGAAAAAAATAGCTCATGTAGTGAATGGAGTGCATGCATGATTCAAAATTAAAATGTTGGGCCTTGTGAAAACAAATGGAGGTCAATGTATGGGAAATTCAAACACATTTTCAACTCCATGTCAAGCACAAAAAACAACACGGACTACTTGACCTTCATTTCACAAGAGAAGACAACGTTCAATTTTCTAGGAAATTATAGCAAATCTATGTATGATTCCATTGAGGTGTTTATGGGTATTTGACCATGTTTCATCTCCCACACATTCAAAATTTGATGTTGCTTAATGATAATTTTACACCCCAAAGGGGCAACTAAATCTTCAATTGGATCCCACATAAGAATATGGAAATCATGTTTCAATTGATGAATGTGACATAGTTATGCCTACAATTCAAGTTTAGTTAGGTCTTAAACGCACCCATTCAAATCCTTATTCACCATTTATTTCACTTAAAACTATCAATGCATACAATGAAACATGTACACCTTTAATTATTCCAAAGCTAATTCCTGTGACTATATAAGCAACATGGATTACTCCAACTACTACCAAAAACCAACCCATTCACTTGGGTTTCCAAGACTTTTTGAATGAAGTCTTCAATGCAAGGGTATCACCAAATAATGAATCTTATTGTTTAATGAGAACCATTAACAAGCCTCATGTTTTTATACATAAACAAGTTTTTGGCAAATTTGTACTAAAAAGGATCTCATATTCAATCAACAATGAACTAGTGGAGGTCATTGAACCTAGAAACAAAATGTTGGTTACTTCAATCAACAAAATCCACACATCAAATTTGGAGATTGAAAACCACTAATCACATGCTAAAGAAAAACTACAAAACCAACATATATAATATTTCAAAATGAAGGATGTAGAAATCAATTTTACATAAAGGAGCATGGTGTAGGTGATTTTCAAGTTGACACATATCATGGACATGATGTATGGCAAGGGGAAGACAAATTCATCCTTTGACACAATTACAAAAAGTAATATTACAAGTGTAGACCAAGGGATCAAATAAAATAAGTTCAATTTTACAGGATACCACAATGTGTTTTGACTTAAAAAGGGAAAATATCCATTTTACTTCAAGAATATTCACTTTGATTTCAATTAGATGGAGGTTCTTTTGTAAAAAAACTACATATAGTACACAAATTGAATTGAAACTTGCACATACTTATGTAGGCATTTGATTGTCATACCAAATTTTTTTACTAGCTGAGATATACTTCAAGTTTTCTATGTCGTTTTTCTTCTAACACCTCCTTTGAATTGTATTTACATTTTCATGTCCATCATGTCCTTTTCTTTGTTGATAGCCTCTTGAGCTTGTGATCATCTTTGAGCCAACATATTTTTGTTATGTAACAAATTCAGTATACATTCCACATCAATCTCATGATGACCAAGGAATAAGTTGTGCAAAATAACACAAGTGATTAAATAAGGTACAATGGTAATGTTAATCTTTATTTTCCCATGTAATTCACAAAAGGTTTTTTTATAGAAATCCCAAATGCATTTTCTATGATTAACCACCCTCTTTTGTGCCTCGTGTTATACAAACTTTCAAGAAGAATGTGTTTTCCTTGCTTATGCAGGGTCATTAACCATGATAACATGGGGTATCCTTTATATTCCCTAATAAGTAAGGTGAAACATCCTTTTGAATTTATTTTTTTAATGTTGAAAAGACCATTTTGTTGTGCCCGATTATAAAGCCCAAACTTCCTCAAGACCTTAAAATCATTTACATTACTATGAGGTTTATATATATATATATAACAATTGTTTGACAAATAATATAAAGCCCCCTACATTTATGATAGAACTAATCTTCATTGAATGGTCAATAAGCTTCACAATATAAAAGTGTGTTTTGTTAATTGCTCCTTGTACATTAAGCATATTGTGAAGCTTTGAAACCATGCATGACAACTTCCATCTTATCATTAATTAGCCAAGAAATTATCTTTCTAAACATGACATTGATCGCAACAACAACCTCTTGAATTACCAAATACACAATTGATTCACCAACAAAGAAAAAGTCGTTACACATTAATAGAATATAACCTTGAGCAAGCTTATACAAAGCACAAGCAACACAAACTTCGACAAGAATAACAAGTGTATATTTAATGTCTTATTTGTTAATGTGAATTCTTATCTAATTGGAAATGTTAAACATAGTTTGTTTCCTCATTTGAAAGTTGTTAATCTCATGTTTACCTTCATATTCTGTGATTAAAAAATTGAAAACCAAGTAACTAAGTTTTTTACTCAATAACCAAGATTTTTACCAATCACTTCAAAGTTACAAGCAACATGATGATGATGGAAACAAACTACAAAATAAAAAAATTGCATGTCGATTGAAGTGAAAATGTTTAACTCAAGATCTATTGCAACAAAAAATGCAATGTTAAAAACAAAATAGATTGATTGCAACACATTAATTAAGAACACTAAAAAACCAACAAAAACAATAATATTTTTAATTTTATCGTTTAAACAATAACCTTTGAAAAAATGAATAACAATCACATTTAAGCTACACAAGACAACACTCACAAACTTCACAAAAATCAAAATTCAAAACACAAGACAATAGCCATATAACTTTACAAAATTCAAAATTCTTTATTCAAGCTTGAAGAATGTGGAGAAATACAATTGCACAATAAGAAAATAAAACTCTTCAAAGACAATAAAACTTTGTAAAGGCGATCTTTGAAGGGTGAAAAACATGGAAAAATAGTTTTTCACAAAGACAATTTTTTCACAAAAACATTTTTAGGAGCTTAAAAAACACAAAGAAACATAACTATATAAAAAGCTTCATAGAAACAACTTCACAAAGATGATCTTTGAGGACTAAATAACGTAAAAAAACATAGTTACAAAAATAATTCTACAAAGGCTACATAAAAAACTACACAAAAAATTGCATTCATAATGGAAAGTTAGATGGAGAGTTACACATAGAGAACGAAAAACAAAGAGAAGAGAATAATGATCTTGGAGCAATGAGTTGATGTTGAAAAATGATGCAAAGAGTGACATCAATTGGTGTCAAAGAGTATGCAACAAAATCATGATGCATGACAAGATATTGTAGCAAAAAAAAAGAGGTAAATAGAACCTCAATGCTCTTCTACATTTATTAATAAGATAGCCTGCACTAACTAGAACATTACCTTACTTCAAATCCACCTATTCACATTTTTGTTATAGACACTAAAGCTTGAGTGAATTAAAACCTTTTATAGTCACTTTCATTGAGCATTCACTAACTTCTTAATGGCATTTTTTTTTCCACACTCATTTAAATCCTAGAAGTTAAAAATAAAATAAAAATTCAACTTCATCCTTCATTTTGTAGAATCAACTATTAACAACTTTTGTCCCAACCCTAGGTGAAAAATCAATTATAAATCCCAAACTTAAAGTGCCAACTAGGGCATTCACTTCATCTCATCCCAAATCCCACTTCCCAACATCAAATTCAATATCTGTTGATATAATGCCAATAGGAGATTACTCACGAATCCTTTAAATTTTACATCATCTTCACCAACAACCTATAATAAAATTATTACATTGAATAGTGTATCTCTAGCGTAATGGAATTGTGGAAAATAAATTTACACACATAGAGCATTCATTTCCAAATGTGTTCTAAATCCACACCCTAATACACAAAACTATCTTGATGGAATACTTAACTCTTGCAACATGCCAAAAATAAAAGTGGAAGTATATCTTCTTGCTAAATTGCCTTTTTTCAATAATAAAAGATTTTCATCCTCCTATAATCTTGTCAACCAATCATAACCAAAATTCTATGATCCACCATGAAAAATAAGAAATAAACTTGTTGAACTTGCAACTTATTTTCTAAAACAAGAATATAATGCCCGCATTCCTTTTCCTTTACCTACAAAACATAACACATAGAAAACAAAACCACACTATTTGGAGCAAAACATGATCAACTTATCAAAAATTTAGTACACAACGAATTAATAATGAAAATTGTGCGAAGTTAATTCATTCATAGGTTCGTATTTTATCTGTCAACACATTTATCTATGTGTCAAATGTGTTTTCAACAAATGTGTTGTGTCAAATGTGTTTCAATGCATTATATCCGTGCATAATATAATGCATTGAAAACACATTTGACACACAAATAAATGTGTTGACGAATAAAATACAAACCTATGAATGAAAGAATGTCCCACAAATTTCACATTTTCTTATAAATCCATGTCTCAAACGTGTTTTCAATGTATGATATCAGTGTGTAAAACATACAAATTATAAATGAACAAATTTTTACACGATTTCCATTACTAAGTTGTGAGATTTAAATTTGTGATTTGAACATGATCATGAATGCTTACAATGGTCCTTCAACCATTAGATTAAGGTAATGACTTTTGGAGCTTTTGTTTTAGGGCTTCCTTTTAGGTCCTAGTACCACCTAATGATAGGTTTGCACAACGCACACAATGTTACCATGGGAAATACATGTTAAGAAAACTCTAAAATATTCTACATGTAGGTGTGGAAGGGTTTAAGTTATTGTTAGTTTAACTACTTAGTGTTAATGATGAATTAGTTACTAATTGTTAGTTTGGTGAGTTGATTATTTAGTTAGTGGTGTGCGGCACTAACATTTTAATTTTCCTACATCATTACGTGGCCTCCAATGACCCTACAAAAATTCTAGAGGCCATTTTAGACAAGGGTCCCAAGACCGAAAACCCCAAGACCAATTTGAAGCAAATTGACCCTTGAATTGGACCTTTTTTCAAATTTATTTATTTATTTATTTCTTAAGATACAATGAGTGTGTTTAAGGCTTGTAATTCAATTCAAAGGTCCAATATAAAAAATGTGTGATTAGCAAGTGAGACAATTAGGTTAACCTTTGATGTTTATTTTTTCCCGTTCTTTTCATGGTTTTTTTAATTCTTCTTTTTTGCTCTTAATACATAGAATGGATGAGCATAGGCACAAGATACCATAATTGTCTTTTTCCTTGGTGCTTTTCTTTGGAATGGGAACCAATTCAGACATTTCTTGTAAATTTAAATCCCTTTCCACTTGTGAAAATTGATGCTTTAAATCTTCACTTTTTGTTCCTTCTTTTGATTCACCTTCATTTCATGCATTTGGAAAGGCTGAAAGTGCACTCCTTCTAACAACCACCTTGTGAGGATCTATAAAACCAACCATGTCAACACTAAAATAGTAAAAAATGAAGGTGTTACAACAATATCTTCAATCCATAATGTTTCTTCCATTTTCATGGAATTTGAGCAACAAGGGTAAAATAAAATAGTGGAAGAAAAAAAAAAAAACAAAGAAACAAATCATTTTGGACCTTAATTTACACTTTGTTTCTCCAAACCACGAGCTCTCCTTTAAGTTCTTTCTTTTGGTCTAGAACCATTAGTTTACTTCCAAAATGATGACATTGATCTATGAAGGAAGGTAGTTTGTTTTGTTTTGTATTTATGACATCCACTGAACTAGGATGCTTCAAATTGTGTTCTTGGTGTCTTTGGAAAGCTCTCTACAAGGAGGGGTGCATGGGCTTGGTTCCATGATGCTTGAACTTGCGGTGCAAAAGTTCTTGAATATTGAATGATTTCTTCACTGAAAATTAAACTAAATCGTAGCTGAAAATTTCAGAGGAATTGGAATTTGCCTTTGGTGTTGTTGGAAAGATCTGGATGAGCAGGATTCAACGGAATTTATTTGGTAAGATTTGAATTCAGAATGTGGGAGATATTGATTTTGAAGTGATTTCTGCTGCTAAAAATTCAACTAAATTCCAAAAAACCAGGTTTTGAAAGGAAAATTTAGAACATGGTAACACTTGAACACTTACCGTTCAATTCAAGCATGATTTCCTTTCATATTTGGCTGTTCAAAAGATTGATGCATACATTGCAAACCAATGTTCACATGTTGAGTTTCCTTATTTTGTAATGGGTTCGCACTTGGGCCAACGGCACAGGCCGCACTAGTGTAAGCTAAATCACAATTTGATTTGTCTTGGTCATGTATCCTTGTCTAAAGGCCTTGGGACCAATCTAAAGCTCTTGACTAATAGGAATGCTCAATTACATTGGGCCCTTGTCTAAAGTGGGCCTAAGAGCGTTTTCACGTTCTTGCAGAGTATTAGAAGAATTAGGGTTAGGGTTTAAGGAATTAGGGTTACAGGTTTCTTTGTTTGTTTGCGGATTCTCGTGCTTTCGGACAGAGAAGGCGAAGCCGGAAGGTTCCGTTGTGATAAGCAGTTTTGCAGGAGTTTCAGCTCGGTGGTGGCGAGGAGATGCTGCAGAGTCTCCTACAACCCTGCAGCTTTTTGAAGTTGGCTTCTCAAGCTCCGGAAAGCAAAAAATGGCGCCTTCTGTGCTCATGGTATCTGTGCTCATCCCTTCCCCTTCGCTTCTTCCTCTCTCTCTCTCAACTGTGTAGTAGCTAGGCTCTCTCCTCCTGATCGAAGCCCGGTGCTTAATGCAAGCTCTGCAAAGTGATTTTGAGTTCAAATTTTCGGTAGATAACCATGCAAAATCATGCAAACTCTTGGAAGCTTTTAGATGTTTATAAAATCATTGGGGCAAGAAAGAAAGGATTGGTTGTATTATTGGGGTGTGAGCGGATGTTGCAATCTCCCAAAAAAAAATGGCAGAAAAGCTGTGGGTGACGATGATAAATTTCAGCAACTCTTGTCTCAGACATTGTTGTCTTCCTAGGCCATGAATGCCTGCAGCTTGCTCTCTGTCAGTGAAAGCAGAAACAAGGTCTTGTGTGCATTTTTCAGACACCTGCTGGTCCCACAATTGGATCTGGCAAAGCTTTCTCCTGGTGCTAGGAGAGTCCTATTTTGTCATGCACTACTCTATTTGCAGCTGTGTTTTTGTGTGGGGATGGCTGGAACAAGTACAAATTTGTGGCATGTTTGTAAGACAATTGTGCAGCAGGCTCCAATTATTTTTTTCAAGTCTGGATTGAAATTTAGTTTTGGAGCAAGTTATTGTGAGCTAAGATGGCTGGGGGAGGGAACAGGTGGCAGAAAAGCCCAGCATTGCACTGTCTATTGCTCGGTTTCTCTCATCAGGCCGGGTATGTGTGCAATCCCAAACACCTTTCTTCTTCTGGACTTCTTGTGAAGTTTGTCATCTGTAATGTCATGAAGATGCATGAGCAATCAATAGCTTTGGGAAGTTGTTAATTCAGATCATTTTGGGATTTGGTATAAGCTGTGAAATTCTTGTCTTGATTCTTGTCCATCTGTAGGATTTGAGCTGTCATCTATTTCCTTGCCTGTTTGTGAAGCAAGATGTGGGCTGAGAGCAGGAGTTATTTTGCCATGTTTGGTATCTCTCTTTGCTCTGGAGAAAAACTGATGAGGACTGGAACTGTTCAACACAGATGTCATCTCGAAGGTCATACTTGGAGGTGCATGAGTTTGATGGGAGATTCAGAGGCCTTGATGTGCGGTACAAAATTACTTCAGTCATTGGTCATGTTCTCAGGTTGTTACATATACTGCTGTAAACCCTAGACCTTGGACCCTTTGTACCAGTTTTATTTTGAAGCTATTGGTATCAGTGTTCTACTCTTCATCTGAGAATGATCACAGTGTAATTATGATCCGCTTGTGATGTAGCTTTGGGCAATAATCCTTTGATGTGCCCACTGAATGCATGAGTGAAGACCATCATGTGTGTGCATTCTCTTGAGATCAGACCAAAAAATACTCAATGTATTCTTTCTGATTTTTTGGCAGCATTGATTTCCCTCCAAAGTATCAAAATTGGGATACCACTGATCCATTTGAACTTTTTGGTGCACTCACCATCAAATCTGAAGCTAATCCTAAGGTACTTCTGAATCATCCACTTACATGTTTCAGCTCCTCTCTTCTCTGAAAAGAAATTAGGCTTTCATGGCTGAGATTTACAGGAAAGAGCTTATGATTTATTGAGTTGCCGAGGCCAATGCTCTCTACATTTTCTACACACCTGGTCATTGGTACAGGCCCACGTGTGCAAGCATCTGCAACAAGAGGCACGTGGATGTGACTACTTGGTTCTATGGTTGGACTGTGACCGAGAAGGCGAAAATATATGCTTTGAAGGTAACATAGTTATCACAATCAAGGAAACTTGTGTTAAGAGATTCCATAGTAGGTTGTGTAATTCAGCTTTTGGAGATACCCCCAACCTTGTATCTCCAGTTCTCAACTTGTTTTAGACATGTAGCTACTTTCCTTCAATCTTTTTCTTCAGGTTCAGGAGTGATCATGGACTACCTGCAGAATTGAGCTTTTGAAACTGTCCTGAATGCAGTGATGGAGAGCGCAGTGCCTGTGATGAGGAAAGGATCAGGGCAGCAAGTTTTCCGCGCAAAATTCTCAGCCATCAGTGAGAAAGACATTTTGACTGCAATGAACAGCCTGGGGGAACCCAACAAGAATGAGGCTTTGGCAGTGGATGCACGGCAGGAAATAGATCTCAAAGTTGGTGTGGCATTCACACGCTTCCAGACCCGCTATTTCCAAGGCAAATATGGCAACCTTGACTCAAGTGTCATCTCGTACGTCTTTTTTGTTTCATTGAAAAAGCTCACCCTGCTTCTAGATTATCTCTCTTATACAACTTTGGGTGAACAGAATTTTGGTCCACAACAAATGCCTGATGCATGTAGGTGTAAGTCAAATGTTCAGTTGTACACCGGCATTGGATGACTGCAAGGAATTATTCTTATTGTCTGATCTTTTACCCTCTGTTACTTAGATATGGGCCTTGTCAAACCCCAACTCTTGGATTCTGTGTGGAGCGCCACCTTCGAATCACCACATTTGTGCCAGAGCCTTTCTGGATAGTGCAACCTCATATCAGTAAGGGTGGGCATCAGCTGCTGTTAGAATGGGAACGCAACAGACTCTTTGATCGAGAGGCATGTTTCTTAAATCACAGTTACTCTGCACAAATTTGAGTTATGACAATTTGAAGCTCTCAGAAATGCATGTTTCTGTTCTAAACTAGATCCATAGATATGGCATCTGGAGTTGTCAGCATTATTAAACTTCTTGCTTCAGGGTGTCCCTTGAATTGCATCATTTGTGCAACTGAGGGTCTAGTTAGGTAGCATAGAGAGAAAACCTCCTGTTCACAGTTTGTTTCAAGTCAGGACTGGTGCAGATCACAAAACAATGACATGGATATGTGGGATGAGTGGCAGGTGGCATTGATGTTCCAGAAGATGGTAACTGATACAAAGTCTGTGCGAGTTACTGATGTGTCAAAAAAAGAGGATCGCAAGCACCACCCAAGTGGCCTTAACACTGTTGACATGCTCAAGGTCTGACCTTGTTGGTTGCCTGGTTGCCCAGCTATTGCTACGTGTTTGTGTTCTCAACTCGTCAATGAGTTTGTGGTGTTTTCAGGTAAAGGGAAAGTGCTCTCAGCTTTTGTTTTTAAACTATGGTCATAGCTCACTTTCAGATGGAAACAGGTGGGTAGAGATGCATAAGAGCAGGAATCTCTACTTACATGTTAGTTCTCAATGTTGAAGCACAGGTGGCATCAAGTGCACTTGGCATGGGGCCCCATCATGCCATGCAAATTGCAGAACGTCTTTACATTCAAGGCTATATAAGGTACTGATTGACAACAGAACAGCAGTGTTTTCACATATACAATCAGCTGCTTTCTCTCAGATTGTCAAAAAATATCTGCTTTGAAAAGCAAGCAAAGGGTGAAGTTGTGTTTGATTGGCAGATTTTGTATCATTCTTTCTCTCTTCCTCCTTTTCATCCCTTGACCTCACAAATGCATAATTCAACCTCACAAAAGCTGGAAAATCTCTGACTTTAGGGTTATTTGTTGCATGTAAATTTGCTGCAATTAGGCCCTCATGAGAGTCTCAAATGATATTTTGTCTAACCAATCCAGCCATGGCCTCTGTTGCTGGGAAGATGATTGGAAACAAACAGGTTGTCTCCTTGTTTCTTATTGAACATTGTTGTGCAGCTATCCTCGCACTGAGAGCACAGCATATTCAGCAAGCTTTGATGTGCAGGGAGCTCTGTCCTTGCATCGCAAACATCCAATATGGGGTGACTATGTGGCCTCACTAATGGCAGCTGGGCCTCATACTCCAAAGTCTGGAGTTGATGCTGGGGATCACCCACCTATCACTCCTATGCTATCTGCCACAGAAGCAGAGCTAGGAGGAGGGGATGCGTGGAGACTATTTGAGTATGTAACGAGACATTTTCTTGGCAGTGTTAGCCCTGATTGCAAGTATACAAGGTGATCTTCAAAAACAATTTTTCACTTTCAATTCCTAAGGTGTTAGGAATTCTGGGTTTTTGTTGTAATTTCCACTATTGAGTGGTGGTAAAAATGCAAACTTGGTTGCCAATGATGTAGCTGTTCATCATGCAACATATGCTTCATCTGTTGAGGTTTCCTGGGGTGCATGTTTGGTTTGGTTTGGTTTGCAGGACAAAGGTCTCCTTTGCAGCTGGAGGAGAGAAGTTTTCTGTTAGTGGGCGAGCAGTGATATCTCCTGGATTCACTGCAGTAATGCCATGGCTTGCTGTTGCTGATGAAAGTTTGCCAACATTCTCTGTGGGAGAGACAATTTCTCTCTCAGAGGTCGAGCTTTACCAGGTGCATAATCAACATTTTACTCAAAGCAACTTCTTGAAGATTGCACATTGCAAGCTGGTAGTTGGTGCCCCTGTTTGTAATCTTACAGTTCATTTTGCAGGGACGGACGGCTGCACCAGACTACCTCACAGAGAGTGAGCTTATCACTCTTATGGAGAAACACGGCATTGGTACTGATGCATCAATCCCAGTACACATCAACAACATATGTGAACGCAACTATGCACAGGTCATCTACCATTTCTCCACCTCAAGAATCCTTGTGATGAAGCAGACTGGCTTCCTTCTTGAAGACTGTAGTGGGATCTTACAATAGAATATTTTATTGTAACAGGTACAGTCAGGGAGGCGTGTAGTGCCAACAGCTCTTGGTATCACATTGGTGCGCGGGTACCAAACAATTGACATTGATTTGTGCCTGCCTGATATCCGGCGCTTCATAGAGCAGCAAATTACTTTGATAGCAAAGGGTCAGATGGACTACACTCGAGTTGTGCAGCATGCCTTGCAAGAGTTCTCTGCCAAATTCAATTATTTTGTTGCTCAGGCAAGATATTTTCTATTGCTCCCTTCCTTTTTCCTCTTTGCAAATCTTTGCAACTTATGGCCATGATAGGAAGGAAGGTTCTAATACATATCCTTTTTCAAGCAGATAGAGCACATGGATGCCCTTTTTGAAGCCCAGTTTTCCCCACTGGCTGATTCGGGTAAACCTTTGAGCAAGTGTGGTAAATGCTCCCGCTATATGAAGTACATTGCCATGCGGCCATCACGTCTGTACTGTGCATCATGTGAGGAGGTGCATCACCTTCCACAGAATGGTGCCATTAAGGTATTCATTTCTTATGATATTTGCAAGTGCCTGAATTGTGCGTTCCCTTTTACATTGTTCTCTAAGGTTGAAAGCTATGTCAATTGCTCTATTCCATGCCTATTCAGAATCGATGGCACAGGAAGAGTTTGATCCATCTTGTGGCAAAAGTGGTGATCAGGTTTCAATGATGGGTTGACCTAGCTGTCTTGATTTCCAAGGATGACATATCATCATTTGTCAGATGCAGAGTTGTTTGCAGCTTTGTTGATGAAGCTCCCTTGTCCTTACTTTTGTGCTGTCAGGATTTAACATATGAATCTCCTGCAGCTGTATACAGAACTTACATGCCCTCTCGACAACTTTGAATTGGTGATATTCTCACTTGCTGGGCCAGATGGAAAGTCTTATCCTCTTTGTCCTTACTGCTATAATCATCCCCCATTTGAGGGGGCGGAGGTTATATTTGGTGGTGTTGGATCTGGGAAAGATGGAGGGAAGGGGACGGGCAAAGGCAGTCGAGGAATGCCTTGTTCTATATGTCCACATCCTACATGTCGGCATTCTATGATTCAGCAGGGGGTGTGTTCATGCCCTGAATGTGATGGCACACTGGTCCTTGACCCAATAAGTGCACCCAAGTGGAGACTTGACTGCAACAAGTGTAACTGCCTTGTGTATCTTCCACATAATGCACACCGTATATCAGTGTCAAAAGACCACTGTGATGACTGTGGGTCAGCACTCCTAGAGGTAAGCTTGCATGTTATTTGCAAGGATTTTGGTTTCTGGTGGCTTTGCCAAAATTGGTTGTTCACATCTGCACATCCAAGCAGGTTTCGAATTCATGAGAACAGCTGTGAGCAGAGTTGCCTGGATAAATCACATGCCAGACACATCTAGGAGTTGTGATATTACATCTGAAGGACTTGCAGGCCCCAACAGCTTTTGAATTGAATCTGAATCTTTGGTAGAGGTGCATCTGAAAAGGATTGAAGTCATTGAAAACTGTAGCATTTGAAACTGCAGCAGAGAGAGTCCAATTGGAATCACATTGAAATTGAAGTTTCTAAGTGGCTTTACTAACTGCAGATTTCTGCCCTATATGATGCATTGATCAACTGAGATCTGGCTCTGTTCTGAGGCTGATTTGATGTCACATTGCTCAATGATTCCAGGTGAATTTCAACAAGAATGCAACCCCGCTTACTGGGGGTGCCACACTACACAAGGCTTGTGTTCTGTGTGATGAACTCTTGCATTCTTTGGTTGAGGTGAAGCATGGAAAAGCTTTCTTCAAAAGGTCAGGGAGAGGAAGAAGTGGCAGGGGCCGTGGCCGTGGCAGACAGAGTCGGGGACGTGGTAGAGGAAGAGTAGATCCTCGGATGAGTTTCAGAGATTTTTAAAAGGCTTACTGCTAAATGTCTGCATTTTTTTCTGTACCAATGATGAAAAGAGATACTAAACCAGAGCACCACACACCAGAGACATCAACATGAATCCTGTAGTGTCAAAGGCAGGTGTGCCTGCTTGTTGTGATCTAGTCTTTTCAATATTGTCTGAATTCTTTCCCATTATCAGGAGTGCCAGTAATAGGGTCAGACATGTCTGACTCTGGTTGGTGTAGCTTTGTTGCCATCAACCCATGCAATGACTGGACAAGTGCTACAGAATCTATTGTGTGCTCCTTACAGTTTGGTTGCACATGAGCATCATGCAGTATCAAATAATAGATTCTACTTATTTGCCTCTATTGACCTAATCAAAGAGTTTTGATGTGGGGACCATGCAGGGATGTGAATTCAAACATTCACAGTTTTGGAGGGATGGCCATCAGACCTTATCCTCAGCTGGCCCAATATTCTCATGTGCAGAAGTCATGCAAATCCTTTTCTGAACCCTTTCCAGGTCAATTCTTTAAGTCTTCTGCTTCATGGTTCAGACCTCTGAAATTGTCATTCTGGAAGCAGCCCTCCAAATTTGACTAGAAACCTGGAAGAAATTAAGCACTAGGAACCAATATTTGAGACTTGATTACCATTAGTGACTCTGAAAGCAACCCTTGATTAACATCATCATAGGTGAAAGTGATTGATCCAATGCCCTGCAATTCTAATCTTGTATTCAGGATCATAATCAATGGCAGCAACAAAAACCAGGTTAACCCTTGGGACAATATGAGCTTCATATGGCTCATTACTATTGTTCAAACTGTTACCTGATTTGTTGAGATGGCTATTCTCCGGAACTGGTGTGTAATACAAATCTGACTGGTAACTTCATCAGTTCCTGTTGATGGTTGTGTGATTAAGCACATATCATACACCCAAAATTTCAGGCAAAGAATTAGACAAAATCTGCATTCTGAGTTTTTGTTGCATATCCTTGAAGCAACCGGAAAAAAAGTCAAGATCATACTTGTGAACTTTCATGTTTGAGAGACTCTTGTGCAGCAGATATAGCCCTGCAATGCATTGGTGTACTGCATATGGGGCCTGCCATGCCTGTAAGAAAAGAACTGTCAGCATAGCACAGTTGGAGTAGGGCAGGGCCTGTATGCATGAGTGGGAGATAGGCTGGTGTACTGCATATGGGGCTATAAGAAAAGAACTGTCAGCGTAGTGCGGTAGAAGTGGTGAATCCCAAGCTCCAGAGCAGAAGGCACAGCAGTGCCTCACCCTTTGTAATAAATGAAGTGTCCAAACTGAAGGGCTCAGATTCATTACTTGAAGACTGGAGATTGCCTTGCATCATTTTACCCCCTGCCCTATGGAGCTTTGGCAAGAGATCCTTAGTACTCCTGGGAGATTTTGTGAGATCTCCCACTCCAGCAGAAAGCAGGAAATTCTACCTGATAAGCACCCTCCAAATACACTAGGCATTCTCTGAGGTTGTTACACTCTGCAAAAGCTCTCTGTTTGTGAACAACCAGGCAAAAAAGGAAAGCTTGCAAAAGTAAAGGAATGTTGATGAGGATTTGAAATTGATGCAGCCAAAACATGTTAAGATATTTGTCTCATGCTGCATACAACAGCCGCTTGTGTAATTGTTGGGTGACTGATTGTACACTAACAAGCTGCATGTGTAGTTGTTGGCTGACTTATTGTACACAAACAAGCCACATAATCTCCACTTACGAGACTATAATCAAAGATCAATAAATTTTAGACAGACAGAAGACCTGATGGGTGTATACATGGTATTTCACAGTGCAAAGAAGATTTATAGTGTCATTCACTATTGAGAAACCTTGCAACATCTCCCTTCTGATTGTCATAGCTACAATGGAACAAATGACACTCAGACATTCATTCAATATTGAGAAACCTTGCAAAATCTCTCCTTTCTAATTGTCATGGGTTTACAACAGACAAAAATACTGCAGACATCATAGTAGGCAAAGACCCAGATGATTTGGAGAACATGATGCAATCCCCCCATGGAGATTCTCATTTCGAGATTTTTCTTCTTCTTCTTCCATTTCGAGTGCAAAACTGATAACAGATCATCACACTTTGTGAGAGAGCTCTTGCAGCAGCCGCCAGCTCTTCTGCATTATTTATGATCACAATTGAGAAAGAGCTTTTGTGGCAGTCTGCATTTTATTTTTCTCTCCCTTCTGCTGATGTCCAGTGATGCAAGGACAAAAGAGAGAGAGAGAGAGAATCTGCTAGGTATGTGACTGAGATCATGATGAGGGGCAATGTGCCCCAGAGAAACCCTAAAAACTGTGCCCTAAAAAACTCTCTTCTATGGTGTGTGTTTCTATTTTCTACCTGAATTTGTGTTGTACCCTTGTTGTCTAAAAGGGCAATGTGCCCAAGAGAAGCCAACGCATCTTCCTCATTACCTCAAAGAAGCTCTATGTGTCTGTTTCTGTCTCTGTCTAATGTGCTGCTGCTGTCGCAGCAGCAGCTTTTTTAGCTGCAGATTTCCAATTGTAGAGCAACTTGAGGAGGGAGCCAGCTTTCTGCTTAGCTCTTGGGGTGCTTCCTGTGGTGAACAAATGGTAGATAGATGGAACTGCATTGCTATCTAGTACACTATTCACAATTGGCTCTCCTCCTGTTCTACACAAAGCAAGCAACACCACAATGGCATGCTCCTTCCCTCTGGAAGAACCGAGGCTCAAAAACCTTACCAAGATGGGGATGGCACCAGGTGTCTGAGAGATGGCAGTCATGCCCTGGGGAGTTCCAGCAATGAGCGTGAGGAGCGCCAATGCGTCGTCATGCATCGCTGCTTCCTCATCAGCGAGAAGCGATACCAAGACTGGAACAACACCTGTGTCGACGATGCTCGCCCGGTTCCCTTGGTACACGGCGAGATTGTATAGCGCTGTGGCTGCATCTCTTTTGCCCGGCGTCGATGTGCCTTCCCGAAGAAGCTTGACGAGAGCAGGAATGGCGTCCGGTTTGCTTCCGATGACGATTTTGAGATCATCGACTGTCGCGAGACTGAAGAGCGTGGCCGCAGCGTTTTCCCTGGCTTGCATGGTACCTCCGGACTTCAAAACCTCGATGATTGCCTCACAAGCTCTTGCTTCCATGATCGGGATCTTGAGACTCTCACAGATGGAGAGATTCAATAGCGCAGTGACTGCGTTTTCTTGCGTCTTGGAATCCTTCGACAACAGAAGCGGCACAAGCAAAGGAATGGCGCCGGCATTTGCGATGCACACTCTGTTATCCATGCCGCATTTCGCAAGAAGCCGCAACTCGTAAGCAGCTTGATTCTGCGTCTCCGGGGACTTACTGGGGAGGAGCATCTCCGTCAAGAAGGAGGCCGTGAGTTTGGTCGCTTCCAGCGCTACTGTATTCGTTGCAAGCGATTCCTGATTGCGTCTCGTGCTCTTCTTGTCGGATTTCTCGAACGACGGCACATTGTTCTCAAGACACCACTGTGTGATAAGATTCTTGAGCGCATAGTTGGGAATGAGACGGAGGTGCGGCAGCTTCTGCCCACTCTTTGGACATGTGTCATGTCCTCCTTCCAGCCATCTCGCGATCGCCACTCTCTCATAGGTTTGTCCCGTGGCCACTATCACAGGATCGCGCATGATCTCCAGGTTGATCGGACACAAGAAATCTTCTGGAGGATTGATGGCGATGGCGGCCGCGGGATCCGCGGCATCGCTGCCGCTCGTGGAAACCTCCTCGCTTGCAGAAGAATTCCTGCTCGATGTTGTTGCGGAATTCTGCAGGCGGCCGGCAGCATCGTCTGCAGCAGCATCGAGCTTCGCCGCCTCCGCAATTCCATACAGTACACACTTGCCATAGCGAACAAAGCAAGAAAAACTGGTGAGCTTCTCTACTATCTGTGTGCTTCTGTACTGTTCACTGCGCAGCTCTTCCAGTCGTTGCATCTCTGTCTCGCAATCCCTGCTGTTCAGAAGCTGGAGTCTTGTAAACAGCTTTCGCAAATGAAAGATTTCCAGGGGCTTTTTGTTCTCGACCTTGGCAAGCAAGGCTTTGGCCTCCTCACGCAGCTGGATTTCTCCGGGATCCAGATACAGCTTCGCTTTGCGCACATGCGCTAGCACCAGTTGGGTCTGTTCCTTGACCTCGACTTGTAGATCCAGAAGCTCTAAAGGAAGAGCTTGGAGAATCACGGCCATGCTCTGCGTCAAATCCTGGAACTGCTGTGCAACGGATTCCTGCTCCATGAGCAAACAGAAATAGCTAGCTTCTCTGCAATCGTCCAGCAACAGCTTCGCTCTACTCAAGATGGAATACAATTCCTGGAACGATAGCAGCACCGAGGGCGGCAGCGGGCGTCGTAAGTCTCGGATCTCCTCGAACAGAGACGCCAGCATCTCGATCCTGCGCGCGATGTTCGACGCATTCCTCCTCTGTAGTACTTGCGGCTTCTCGCACACTGCGATAATCCTTGTCAATCCCAGCAGCGCCTTCACAAGCGACATGGCTGAGGAAGGACTTGGAGGTGAAGCAACAAGCTCATGCTGGCTTCTGTGCTTGAATATATGCAAAGCCGATGGTGGATGTGCCATCAAACAACGGTCTAGTCCCTGCACTCCTGTCTCTCTACGCCTTCCTGTATCGTCTTCCAACCTCTCCCTCTCTCTGTCTCTGACTATCTCTAAGTCTCTGTCTTTGTGTGTGTGTGTGTGTCTCTCTCTACCAGGAAACAGTTCCAAGCTCTTATCTCTTCCTCCGCCCCTCCAAAAAGACTCCCGATCTTCCTTTCCTTCACTCCACCGCACTAACCGCAACTTGATTCAAACTCCTCTTCATAGTGCAAATTCCTGCTCGCTCCAAATCTTTCCGCAGAAAACCAAACAAAGATCTACTTTTGACAACCAAAGAAAAGAAATCCGTGAAGAATTGTCTTCCTTAGCTAGTGTTTCCTTCCTTCCAGAACTAGGTTCTTTAGAAAAACTCTACAAAGTCTTAGTCTTCTCAGGCACCCGATTTTGCTACGTGTTTCCTTCCAAAACTGGCTTTTCCTCAGGAATTTTTTTAGAAAAAAAAACTCTTCAAAGTCGTCTTTCGTTTTCTCAGGAATTCTTCTGCAGATTCTTTCTTGCTTTCTTCCTTTCTTACTTTCTTTCCAATGCAAACACTTCTTAAACACTAAGATTTCTGCTCCGCATCAACGCTCACGACGGATTTCCACAATGAAACAACCGAGAGCAAGCAGCGCAAGAGTCCGCTTGTTATAGCGAAGACAACGCAAAAGCGCGCCGTGAACAGCGCGCACGCGATCGATATCCATGCGACGCGATGATCTCGATCTCAGACGAGTCTCCCACTGCGAGAGTGAATGCGTCAGCGCAAAGTAAGGATCTTCTATCGTGTCATTTTTGGCGTCTTCTTCGAATGTCGCGTTGGAAAGTAAAGTGAAGTGAAGTTCGTGCCTTTTTTCGTCAATTTATTTATTTATTTATTTATTAATTGGCTATACATTTTTTTCTTCTCCCAACCGGTTACCTATCTTCGTTTTCAACTCTGCAGGAACCGACTGACTTTGACGCCTTTGTTAAAAAAATAATTTTTTTCCCCTAAGGATGGACCAAGGTGCAAGTGGGACGAACCAAGGTGGAGGTTTCAACGATATTGGCTTGGACGGTGTTGTGTGTGTAGTTATGTGTATACACTGTTTTACGACTATTGAATTTTTTTTTTTAATTAGTTTATTCGGACTGGAAGGTTCTAAACGGAAAATTTGACTTCTGAGTATGAAATTACAGGGCATTTTGTTTTTCTGAGGTACCTGTCTCCCTCCCATTTGTCCCAGTTGCATTTTCCGTCTTCTGAGGTAGCTTCCGGTAGCTTCCATTTTGTCTCGTGAATTTCCTAATGTGTTTACATAGGAATCAAGGGTTTACACCAAAAGTGGGTCCACACTAGGCTATTGCCCTCATGGAGCCACTTCTTCCCGTAATTAATGCCTTCAACCTTGGGCTTTACCCCCTTACCTTACACAGGAACAAGTGCTTTGATTTTATTTTTTTAGTGTAATTGGACGGCATATTACCCAGAGTATTCTTTTTCCTCCTCTGTTTGGGTGGGGGGCGGGGGGTTTGAAAAACAGAACACCAGTGTACCGGCTGATTATCATGGAAAAAATAAATAAATTGGAGCCCTTGCCCTATACCTATTCAATAAAGCCCTTGGCTGCGGACTTTACCTTTCTTCTTCCATTGTGAACCGGCTTTGGGGTCAAGCTTGGCTTTTCATTCTGACTAGACAAAGTATGCATCCCACAAACCACAAGACTCCACCGCCCCCACAATTTATTGAACCTTATCATCGAATTATTTCCGGGAATACCCATGTCCAAGGGCCTTTTCTATCACAAAAAGCTCAATAAAAATGTCCTTATGGTTCAATAAAGCGATGGCATCTCACAAACAATGAGCTCCCCCAACCCTACTACCCCCCTCAAGGACTTATGCATGAATTACCAGGAACACAAGCGCTCCAAGAGATGATGAAATTTCTTGCCAACTAGACAAAAGGATGTACCCCCACAAACCATAGAAAAGACCACAACCCCACAATTTGTAGAATCTTGTGCGGAAATTGGGATGTGCTCAATAATGAACAAATTGTAGCCTAGTCAGTAAGGGCAACGAAAAGACTTTTCCGGAGATTTTCTGAATTTTTGCAAAGTCAGCAATGACCCTTATGAATAAGGTCTTCTGTTTCTGTTTAAACATTAGAGTTACTGGTAGAGTCACCCTGTCTTTGGGCACGAGTTTGACCATTTAATCCCTGTTTCATTCTGTTTCATGAGCGGAATTTGGTACCCTTTCAAGAAACTAGGGACCAGTCCAGAAGACTTGGAGGATCTTATTCTTACAAGGCTTAATGAAAATAATGAGCAGCAGCAGCAGGTGAAGGGGGGCAGGTAATTGAAATCCAAAACTGGGGGTGAAACTCCCCTGAGCATCAATTTAGGTGAGAAATCTAGTTTGGTCCCCTGTTTATTTCTTTCCTGTGTACTATCTTCATCCTGACTTCTCATTTGGTTCTCAGTTTTGGCAGAACTGGGGCCCCATATTGGTGTGCTTTATGGATAACTCAGATTGAGTGACCAAAACATGTTTGGACACCTAACAACTGAATAAGAACTAAAAAACCCCCAATTTATTTTTCTTATTTATTCGCCATTTATAATATGAAACCGAAATGCTGGCCACTGTCATCAGGTGTATTCAGATCTAGGTGGGGTCCAGGTGTCGGCACAGTCACATTTTCTACCGGGCCATTCTGCTAAGATTTGACTGGTCCCTAGTTTTCTTTCGAGTTTAGTACACGTATTGCCTATTTGGCTGCTTCCAGTTCACCGTCCTGTCCCGTCATCGTGTGGACACGCCACTCAAAGTTAAACTATATCTCAAAACAGCTGGGAATTCATTCCATTCACACGTAGAGTTTTTTTTTTCAGCTGCCAACGTATTTTGATTGGTGGGCTAGGTCTCGAAAATCTGAATAGGCGAGTTAATACAAGCACACGTGGAGCACGATGGATAAAGATCACTTGAAATTAAAGAGCAAAATCAGATTCGCAAAATGTGATCTGATTTTTAATTTTGTCTTGGAAGATCTTTTGGTGGGGGGTAAGAACACGCCCAACGGAACAGTAAAACTGTCCCCCTGTACACTACTTTTTGGATGAAGATTTGAGGAAAAACGCTGTGTGAAACTGATTGGGGCCTTGGAAAGTGCACACAAAACCCTTCTAGAGCGCCAGTAGCAGGAAATGACTATTTCTCAGCAATAAATGATTCTTTCTCATTGGCCAACTACAATGACTGGCCCAGGTGGTGAGAGAAAAATAGTCTCCCACTTTGTACAGTCCATCTTTTCAGGTTCATGAGTGGGGATGGAGGAGAAACTAAACAGTGCACATTGGATGTGGGAAATAGTCATAGAGGGAGGGCTGCAGTTGGGTATGCTCTATAGAGCTTACCTTTCCAGTCGTGCTCAGTATGTTAGTACCCCTGCAAAAATATTTTTCACATCCAAGTTTAGTTATTTTCTCCAGAGAAGAATTTGATTAAAAAAAATATTCCTGACTAAGAAAGTCTCTGTTAACTATTCATGGGAAAAAAAAACGAGAAATAATAAAAAGAAATTTTCTTACCATGTGAAAAAAATAAAATTAATATAATTTCTTAAATAGCGTGTCTCAATTAACTGTTAATGGTAAAAGGGAATTTATTTTCAGCTGAAAAGCAAAGAGAAATAGAGAGAAAAATAATTTCAACAAACTTGTAAGATGCTTTCACATGGATACAAAAAAAAGTTCAGACCAAACTTTTATGCCAGATATTATACAGATACCAAGTCCCAAATCTTTGGGCAAAACAAAAAAAAAAGTGCCTCATCTCGTCACCAAATGACTCTGCTGCTTGTGTCACCTTATTATTGTTCCATCTCTTCTAGTCCAGCCTTTTTTTTTTGTCCCTGCATTATTTTGTAGGTGGCAAAAAAGCTCACTGACCAGATTCATATGTGGCAAAAATAGAAAAAAGTGTTGCAAATAAATACTGCCATTATAATGGAAGAGCCCTTTGAGTGATTCAATAAACATGTACATAGTTCAATTTGGGGACAATGCCAAAAGTTGGATCTAATCGAGTTGTTATTTAAAGAGTTATTTGCCATTCTCTCCTAAAAATATGGCAAATAGCAAAAGTTCTTTAGTAATCCTATCCACATTCAACTATTCACCTCCAAAATTGCCATGGAAATGAGGGGGCCAAAATGCAACAAAAAGGTTCATGGCTCAAGGATATCAGTCTTGACCATGGGTTGATTAAATTTGTGATCACATTTCATTTGTAGCTTGGTATGAAAAATTATCAAGAGTGAAAACTTTTGTGCATAGATTGCAACAACAACTAGCTCCAAGTGTTGGTTAAAGCAATTGCACATTTTGTTCTTCAAGAATGAAATTGAACTAGAACAATGTCCATCTTCAATAGAACTCAAAATATGAACCATAGCAACAACCTATGTAAGTTTGACATACTTTGAAAATGAATGAGACAACAATTATGATGCATTGATGACTTGTCAAATACATGTAAGGGGGGTTTACAATGATATGATTAACCTTGTCAAAAGCAAGAGCCATTATTTCAGCCATGGCTTGAGTAGAATTAGATTTCATTGTTAACTTGAATAGAACATGTTGAACACCCAACTCCCACCCGGATAAAATCATAGGAACCATCAATGGAGACTTGTTGTCTTTGGATTGTTTACATGGACATGGGATGCAATAAAAGCCTTTTAACACTCCAAATGTCAAGGAAATGTCACTTCTACTACATCAATTTGCAACCAATATTGGGAATAAGCAATCCCCATGACATCCAAAATTGATCGCTCAAGAAATCAAGCATTCAACTCCAAAATTAGTTCTTTAGTCCCGCTATGCCACCCAACAACAAACACCATCCATGTCAAACAATGAAAAGTAGTTCTCCCTTCTACCACATTATACCAAACACTTGACCTAGTTAAACCAATTGAACACAAATTCTTACCTTTGCCACATTTGAACAAACAACACCATCATACCCCATAAGCAATGCCAATTGAAATAGCAATTCCTACATTTGCCACACTCTAACATTGCAGGTGACATTGCAAGCCCAAAAAATTTATTAACCTTGCATATGGATATTGTTTCAAGCAACCAAAATACACACCTTGTTATATCGATGTTGGATCAAGTAATGAAAAAAATTACAAACCTTGCATATGGATGTAGATCAAACAAGTATGGATTAAAAGTTTACGGACATTGCCATACTGACATTTCCATCAATGGCAAACACATGCAAGCCCCAACAACAATCATATGTCAATGAAAAGGCCCAAGTTTGCTTGTCACAAACATTACACAAAGTCAAAATCTAATCATGATTCTTTACTAAAGGTGATGTAAATTTTAAACAAAAAACACCACAACATTATAAGCCTAACATGTACCACCTAGGTAGAATTAAAATCAACTTGCATCACTATAAACAAAGGACATTATCTACCATGATTTTCTTTAGAGGCTTCAACATAAACATCCATATAGTCTCCACACATTTTGCAAAATTTTGTTCCCACTTGTTTCCATGATTTGAACCAATTTTTAAAACTCCAAATGCCATTTTGCTAAGTGGTTAAAATAACAACACATGTTAAACATGAATGATTCAATCCTTGCAATGAAAGTTAAATTGTTGAAGAATTGGATTGTCAAGTTAATCTAATTAGCAACACATTGACCATTCATCAAAAAAGTCAACTCATGAATCTTTTATTTGCTTTGTCATTCATATTTTCCTCGACTAAAAGACATTCATTCCATCTATTTCAAAGCATAAAAGTTTCCTTGAAAAATCTTCCCCAATCAACTCCCCACCCTTCAACGAAACATTCATGATTATTTTAATTAAGTTGTCAAACCCAAATCCATCAACAATTTTGTCAACACAAAAACTAAAATAAGTCATTTGGTCCAATCATCAATGATGTAAGCATGAGCACAAATCCATTGTCAATTATTGTAACTTCATCGCATGAACAAGTAATGAACAAAACTCCTTGGATGGCTACAATTGTGGCAACTTGTATTTGATTATACATGAATTTTTTTAAAGATCTGACCAACTCCATCATACTAATGCATGGTTGGATTTTTCGAGACTTGCAAACTCATCAACAATTTAGACAAATATTTGTATTCCAATATTAGATAACCATATGTAAAAGTATGGAACAAGGTTTTCATTTGAACCATTTTCCAATGTGCCCCACCCATAGGGCAATGCATTTGTTTTAAAATTGATCTAGAGGCATGTTGGTGATACAACCTCGTATTCTTCAAGTGTGCACAATTTTTAACAATGTAATCCCCCCTTTATTCACCCCAAGTTGTGGTAAATCTCACATTGCAATTTTATATTCTTAATGTTTTGTTAAGGTATCCCATTTGCAACCCACAATTTTCTCCTTGTTTTCAATCAAAAAATACACCTTGCATTTGACAATGTGAATAAAGCAACCCATTGCCACCAAACCTTCTACGCATAGCATTTTGGTTGCATTTCAATTTGGAACTTCCTAGTATTATCATATGACTATTTCAATTTCCTTCCATCTAGCTCATTCTTTTGCTTCTTCAAAAGCAAGTCGCATGGTGGGTCAAACTGTTAGTTAGATAACTCCACAATTTACCCAAGGTTAAATGACTTAAAACTAATTTTATGAAAGACTTCAAACACATAAAAAAGAATTAGAAATGTTTGCACACCTACACCTAATGCACAACCAATGACTAGATTGAATGTAAATTTGAAAGGAGGCCATGTTCCCTTAAGTAATGATTTGGGCCCACCATCAAAATTGTAAGATGAACAAATCATGGTGGAATTTGACACACGGTGCAAAGGAGTGGTGAACATAAGGTTTATGGAAAAGTTTAGGTATTTGAAGATTGAAAAAGAGTGTAAGACATGTTATACAATAATGTAGCTAAGAATGAAGTGTGCACAATAAGTTCCATACACAAAGGATTTGCAAATTTAATTTGTTAATTGTTAAGAACCTAAGACATTGCAAGTTGAAACAACTAACAATTATTATAGAAGAATATTGAGGTGAACAAAAAAATCATCATAGGATTGAAACATGGCTTGGAGTTACAAACTATTGCAACATCACCAAGAACACCAAACATTGTACATCAAAACAACTAACAACTCTTGCAAAGGAATAGTCAAATGAATAAAAAAATCATTGTTGGATTGAAACATGACTTGGAATTGTAAACCTATTCACTACATCATCAAGAACACAAAATGTTGCAAATCTAAACAATTAACAATTAATGCAAAGGAATAATCTCATGAATGAAAAAATATAGAAAAACAAAATCTTAAAGTTACAAACCTAATCACTTGATCATTTGGAAGGTTGAAAACAAAATGTTGTAGATTGAAATAATGCATATCGAAATGTTTGGTTATTAGGTTTTGTTTTGTTACAAATTGATGCAAAATGAAAATCAAGTTGGTTGCCACTAACTTGGTGTTAAAATTAAGTGATGAGGACACAAAAGCTGATAAGGATTGGGACTCAAGAAATGATCCCTTGACAATACGATTGTTAAAGCCACCCGAAAATATTTCAGATTTTTTCAAGTGGAAATAATAGGAATAAAAAATGATATACATTTATGCAACTTTGGTGTGACAAATAATCATTTTAATAATAATAATAATAATAATAATAAAAAATTACCAATTTCCTTACATGAACACACAAAGCTTTTGATAAAATCCACAAGACTTGAGTACACAAAAAATTCAAATTTTATGAAGGAAATACAACTTCAAAAATAAAAATACCAAATAGTCATGGAAAAGGTAACTTAAAAAATAGATAAAATTTTGAATTACTTCACATCAGAGTCCAATACTCAAATCTACTTCTACATACACAAAAAAATAAATTTACACCTAAATACTTTGAAACAACAATGGAAATCTCATCTTCAAAATGGTGATTATCTTTAGAATTATTAATTTCCTAAACTTATTCCAAATTCACTGTACTTGATATTATTTACAAATAGGAAATCCTACCTAATAGTCAATAGTTTATCATTAAAATTTCAATTCTAAAGATTAAATAATTTTTTCAATAATAATTTTTGATAACGATTATGGTATTAGTTTCTGGTAACATACTTTTGATATCCTATTTAGTAGCAATTTTTGGTAGTCAAAATCAGTAAATTATTTCTAAAAATCAAATTTGATAGAAATTTGAAGATTGGCAACCTCCAACTAAAAACATGCTATCACTCTCCAAATTGTCATCACTTTGTTGTGCAACTTTTCAAAGCCCAATCATCCACTCCCATTAACCAATAATCTATAATCAAATGCACATGAAAACTTTGGGGAAAAATCTATGCACTTTCCATTGAAAATGGCAACAATGACAAGTTGAACTTGAACACAACAATGGCACCTAGTAGGAAACCCTAGGATCAAAAAAGCGAAAACAACCCTCATTCCTAAAACAATGGGGTGATGGTTTAAGGTTTACAATTGATGCAAGGATATTCATCCTAATGATATGGATGGAAGTTGTGAATGACGCACGGTACCAATTGACTTCATCCAACTACTTTCATGGCAAACATGACATAAAGATGCTTCTTGACCTTATCTCACATCCTTGGCTGAGGATGAAATTTGGCCATAGATCACCCAAAAAATGAAGGTCGCTTTGGTCTAGATGATACCAACTCTACTTTCAACAAGAGTTCTATTAGTGAAGTCCTCAAGCTAATAAGATCCTCAAATTCGCTTGCACATCCGTGATGGAGGTCGGTGTGGCATCTTGGCATGCTTTGCATACACACAAGAGGTTTAGAGAGGCCCCTACATAGCTACTAAATGGAGAGCACTATTGTAGGTCCCTAGTTGGTGTCATTTGAACATTTTAAACCCGTGGTGACGGTGCGATCACTTGGTGCCTCCTCCCACCTTTGTACTTCTTTGATTTTTATTATGATTCGACAAAGCCATTGCGTCCTTCCCTTCCAGGCAATATACAAATTGTTCCAAGAAGTTCTCAAATGATGAACTCATAGTTCCCAATAACACCTCGTGAACATTCCTCAAAACATGGCACCGAATGAACTCCGTGTCATTCCATACATTACCCATTGTCTCTCCCCACTCTCCCCTCCCCTCCCCTCCCCCCCCCACCACAACAAGATAGAGCCAAGAAACTGGACTCGGAAAGCACTCAGCACCAGGCATTGCATTTTGTGAAATCGCCCTCCGAGTGGTTGGTTATTGCACATAGCCAGCTCTCCCACTAGTATGGCAATTTATTTTTTTTAATGTTATTTTTGCCACTAGTATGGAAATTATTATTATTATAAAATGTAATTTTTGCCACTAGTTTGGCAATTTATCAAATCTAACATTTCTTGGGTTTAATATGGCATTTAGGGTTTAGGGTTAAATATGGGATTTAGGGTTTCCCATGGTACCAGTTTGGATGCCCATGGCCAAGTCTAGTGTATCAAATATCACAATTTGGCTACGATAAAAAAATTATAAACAGGGCGGTGTGCTTCAATAAAGGGCCCATCAACACACCAAATGGAAAAACTAGCCTATGGAAAACGGCCAAAAAAGAACTTGTGGCAATTGGACACGTGGCAATTCCTTTTCTGCTCGGTACAACTGATCGTGGAAACGCGGCTTGTCACCGCCGGATATTTTATCCAACCACGTTTGACTTACGATTTTTTAAAAAAAAGCCTTTTCCCACTGTCTGCAGCAGAGCTGAGGTGTTGGACTTTTTGTCTTTGTCCTCTGGGTTGAAACTTGGAAACCCGTCAGGGTTCTGGTTTTTCCAACTGTGTGATATAGCCACAATGATGATAGTCATCCAAAAGAGGAATTAGCCAAATTTGGCTATTGGGTCATTAGATCATAGTAGAAAATTTTAAGAATCTTTATATATTTATGGCGAAATTTAGAGAAAAAGTTTCTTGGTGACTTCTTGGTGGCATTTTTTAACAAAATTGTAAAATCCTTGGGACGAGGGATTTTTATTTTATTTTATTTTATTTTTAAAAAAATTTGGGCAAGTGGTGAAAATTTGCCCCAAAAAGAAGGGCTAGCGAGTGATGGTAATCTAAACCCCCAATTTTTTTAAAAAAAGTTTGGTCTTTTTTAAAAACTTGGTGCACATCGTTCATTTTATACCCAAATGTATTTTTTGGGGGAAGGTTTTTCTAGGCCGTAATCTCAATCTCGGGGTGGCTTTTTATTTGACCCATCTCACAAGGGATCGTGTACCATTGTGAACCCACCTACCCCTATGTTACGGCCGTTTGTCAACAATTTTTCAGATTCCATGGGCAAGTTTTTCAAAACCATGAAAATCAAATTCAATCATAACTTATAAATAAATGACCCCGTGAAGGAAGTGTCAAACATAGGTAGGTTACGTTTGCCTTTTGTCAAAAGAAAAGTCTAACTTCTTCGCAAACTCTCAAATTTCCGGACCAAGTTCCTTCCTGCAAAATGGCAATGGCAATAACCATTGCCGACCAATAATGGGGGGCGCCCTCATTCACCGAACTTTCTTGGTGGAGGCCCTCCCTCCGTCCAAGTAATGAATAACCGTGTGATATGTCGTTCTATGTGATTATGCATTTGTCTACAGGAAGGGTTTGCGAACGGGCACATTCATGCCTTCCATAGTCACGATTCCGTCAAGTATGTTGCCATCAAAGTAGTTTTTTAATATTTTAAAATACTATGACGGACATGGAAAACAAGCTCGACAACCTTAAGCCTCAAACATCACACCTTTCAAACAGTTTTTTTTTTCGGTTTTTTTTTTTTCGCAGTGCTGAATTTTTTTGGAATTAAGAAATATATATAGCCAAAAATAGCCAGAAATTTTCTTTAAAATCTCCAAATTTCTATACATGTTTCATGTACATAGCCAAAACTATAAAAGGATTTTCAAATTTTTTCCTTTCATATTTTTTAATAGGCAAATGATGTTGCCTTAGGGCGACCTACTTGGAACCAAATGTAGAAATCTGGCCATTTTTTGGCTTTTTTTTCCTCCAAAAGAATCATTGAATTTGTGACAAATTTTCAATTTATTTTTGCAAAAGTGAAAAAAATTGCACCAAAAAAAAAGGGGGGCTGGTTCCACATCTATTAATCTTAATGGCATCAATCACAACGTACCTTGTGTTGTCGGCCTAAGTGTGAACTAATTCATCATTTTATTTTTTCCTTCCAAAATCATTTTTTGTCATTTAATTAAATTTTCAATGACAAAAATACTCAAATTTCAATATCTCACACACTTACTTTATGTTCCTTATTTATATACTAAGGAAGGTAGTGTGTTTGTTGGCTCTCCACTTAAGGGGAGAGATTATGCAATGACATGAAAAAAAAATTCTTTTTATCCTTTTATTTATTTTATTTTATTGATCCATTCTTCTTGTCCTTTTATTTTATTTTTTTAATTTATTTTTCTGATCCATTCTTAAGGTAAAGTCTAGAGACATTACACAACCAGATGCTTGTTTTGTTTCTTGTATTGAGATCTCCCAAACCACATTCTCCCAAGCAAAATTAAAAACACAAAAACGAAAGGCAACACTAAAAATCTTTCTTGGTACAGTAATTCGTGCTTGGTCTGGGGACTTGGGTTCTGGATCTGGAGTGGGAATCTACCCTAAAATTTGGACTTCTACCCCCCCCCCCCCCCCCCCCCCCCCCCCCCCCCCCCCCCCCCCGCGCCCCG